>OUMD01000003.1_pt1 | contig 2550 bp, 2 predicted proteins | sample 1690831 | NCBI WGS metagenome assembly OUMD01 (sample SAMEA3914812, study PRJEB12502) | metagenome | biome: forest; material: soil | place: Canada | collected 2011-07-07 | depth 0.1 m | reverse complement strand
CCAAGAGGTTGTTGCCGCCTGAACTGCGCGAACTCAGTCAATGCCGTGCCGGTTGGGCAGTAGGTAGCCAGTTCGTCTTCTCCCAGCACTGCAAGTCGCTGCGCGGCCTGGGCGTCAGCGACGAGAAGATCGCCGCGGTGGCCCATTGGGCCGTGTCCGACCAGTTCAACGACCAGGAACGGGCGGTGCTCGCCTATGCCGACTGCCTGACCCAGGCCAATGGCCGCACGCCGGTCGAGGTGATCGACAAGCTGAAGACCTTCTGGAGCGACGAGCAGATCTTCGAATTCACCTACATCACCTGCCTCTATGACATGCACGCGGTGATCACCCGCGCGCTGCGCATGGAATATGACAACCGCGAGGAGCCGATCGTCGAGGTCGCGGCGCCGACTGACTTCAAAGCGGCCGATTTCCTGGGCGGCGCGCGGCCCCCGGCGCGGTGAGGCAGGCGCCGTCAGACCTGAGACCACATGCGCAGGAGATTGTGATAGGTCCCGACCAGCGAGACGGCGGCCGGATGCCGGTCGTCGAGATCGCCGCGCACCGCGACGATGGCCCGGTCCAGCTCATGCAGCAACGCGCGCTGGGTCTGGTCCGCCACCATCGAATGGATCCAGAAGAACGACGCCCATCGCTCGCCGCGCGTGATCGGCTCCACGCGGTGCACGGTCGTGGCCGGATAGAGGATCATGTCGCCGGCCGGCAGCTTTATCCGCTCCCCCGAGAGCCCACCCTCGATGACCAGCTCGCCGCCCTCATACCGGTCCGGATCGGTCAGGAAGAGCGTGCAGGACAGGTCCGTCCTGTAGCGCCCGCCGGTGACCGGCGAGATGCGGATCGCATTGTCGATATGATCACCGAACCCCATGCCCTCGCCATAACGATTGAACAGCGGGGGATAGACGCGCAGCGGCAGGGCGGCGGACATGAACCGCGGATGGTTGGCCAGGGCCTTGAGGATCAGGTCGCCCAGCGCCCTGGCCTCGGGCGCGTCTTCGGGAACCTGCAGATTGCGCTTGGCCAGTCCCGACTGCTCGCCGGCGGTCACGCGCCCGTCGACCCAGACGGCCCGGCCGAGCACCTCATTGCAATGACGCACCTGATCCGGCGTCAGCAAGCCGGGAATATGAAAGATCATGGCAGGGCGGGCCCAGGGGACTGATCCACAAGGCTCAGTCCGAGACCCGACAGCCGTGGATCGGCATGCCGCGCGAGCGCATCGACCAGGCCTTGCCGACCATCCGGCGTCGCGCCGCGGCACGCCGTCTCGAACCAGGCCAGCGCCTCGTCGATCCGGCCCCGGGCGGCCAGCAAGGTCCCATGGTTGAACTGCGCGCGAAAATAGCCGCCTTCCGCCGAGCGGCGATACCATTCGTAGGCAAGCGCCGGGGACCGCGCGGTCCCCCAGCCTTCTTCGTAGCAGCGCGCCAGGAGGTTCATGGCCCGGGCATGGCCCTGGGCCGCCGCGCGGGTGTACCAGGCCAGCGCCTGCTCCAGGTCGCGCGCGACGCCGCGGCCGTCGAACAGCATGTTGGCGTAATTGTACTCGCCCCAGTCGTGCCCAGCCTCGCCCGAGCGCCTGTACCAGTGCGCCGCGGCGACCAGATCTTCCGCCGCGCCCCAACCGTTCTCGTAGCAGCGCCCGACCATGTTCATGGCCTCGGGCGCGCCCTTGTCGGCGGCCCGCCTGAACCATTCCAGGGCGGCGCCCGGATCTGGCGACACGCCGACGCCGTCGAGGCGCATCTGGCCTAGCCGCATCTGGGCTTCGACCAGACCGTAGCGGGCGGCGCTCTCGATCCATGGCGCGGCCTTCTCCGGATCGCCGGCCAGCAAGACGCGCAGATCCGCCGCGCTCATCTGGCGCAGGCGCCACATGCGCAGGTAGTGCGTCTCCGCCTCCTGCGCGGCGCCGGCCTCATGCGCCGGCAGGGCGCCGCGCGGGCTCCGCGAAGACGCCACGCCCATCAGAAGCTCGCCCGCAGCGTCACCTTGAACGTCCGGCCGGGCCCCGGGATCGTGTGGTTCTCGGACGCGGAGGTGTAATAGACGCTATCGTAGTAGAGCAGGTTGAACAGGTTGATGGCGTTCAGCTGCACCGAGAGCTTGTCGTTGATCCGGTAGGAGGTCATCGCGCTCCAGACGACATAGCTCGGAACGAACACCGCTGTGGATCCGGGCGTGACCACATTGGCGGCCCGGCGATCCAGATAGTTGAAGCCGGCGCCGACCTCCCACGGGTCGGTGATATAGTATTCCGTCCACAGATTGACCGCGTTGCGCGCCAGGTTGGGGACCAGCACGTCGTTGTATTTCAGGATGGGGGCCGTGCCCGCCGTGCCGCTCGTCACGCCGTCCAGATAAGTATAGCCGGCGGTGATCTCCCAGTTCTTGGTGATGTGGCCGGTCGCGCCCAGTTCGAGGCCCTGAACCCGTTCCTCGCCCTGCAGGACGGTAAGCGCGGGATTTTCCGGGTCGTTGATCTGGGCGTTGTTGACCTCGGTGCGGAACAGCGCCCCCGTCACCAGCAGGCCGCCGTTCAGCCTG
>OUMD01000029.1_pt1 | contig 2845 bp, 4 predicted proteins | sample 1690831 | NCBI WGS metagenome assembly OUMD01 (sample SAMEA3914812, study PRJEB12502) | metagenome | biome: forest; material: soil | place: Canada | collected 2011-07-07 | depth 0.1 m | reverse complement strand
GGACCAACCCCTATATTCCGACCAACGGACCGTCGATCGACGACCTGATGGCCGCTTTCAAGTTCTAAGGTTTTCGCCTGATCGCGGAGAAGGGGCGTCGCATGCGGCGCCCCTTTTTCGTTGCGCCCGCCCGGCCCGGCGGCGCGCGCCAAAACGTCTTGCGATTGACACGGCCGCGGGGCGCAGCGCCAATCTCGCCGCGGGTTTTGGCGCCCGGTCGCACCCGCGGCTGGGGCGGCGCCGCTTGCGCCGGTTGGATGGGGCTGTCTGAGTGACCGACTGGCGTTCTGGACTGATCACCGCCTGGCGAAGCGGCGTGTTCAAACGGGCCTTGATCGTGGCCCTGCTGGTGGGCACGGCGCTGAATCTGATCAACCAGGGCGACGCGGTTCTCCGCGGGGCGTCGGTGAACTGGATCAAGCTGTTGCTGACCTATGTCGTGCCGTTCGCGGTCAGCAGCCACGGAGCGATCAGCGCGGGGCGCCGACGGGCGTCGTGAGCGGCGAGAACGCGAAGGAGACCGCATGGCCGTCGATCCGCAGCACGCACGAACCCTGGCCCTGGCCTTGCCGGGGGCGAGCGAGGCCCCGCATTTCCACAGGGTGGCGTTTCGAACGCCGCGCAAGATTTTCGCCACCCTGGACGCCAGCGCCATCGACCTGAACCTGTTGTTCGATCCCGACCTGCGCGATTTCTATTGCGAGCAGGCGCCGCACGCCTTCGCCCCCGTGCCGGGCGGCTGGGGCCGGATGGGCGCGACCCGCTGCGACCTGGCCAAGGTGGACGAGGCGACCTTGATCTCGGCGCTGCAGGCCGCGCACCGGCTGGCCGCGCCGAAACCCAGGCGGCGATAGGGTCCGAAGGCGGTCAGGCGCTGGAGCCGGATCGCGGCGGCTTCATCGAGGTCATGCGCCAGAGCACAGGCCGGCCATCGAACTGGTGCTTCAGGGCGCCGGCCACATGCAGGGCGAGGTTGATCAGCACGATCCAGATCAGGATATAGACGTGGATATGCGACAGCAGATGGCGCACCGGCTTTGGGGTGGGCGAGCCGAACAGCAGATCCAGGCCCGGCAACTGCGGCCAGGGCAGGCCCCAGATCTGGATCGGGCGCCCGCCCAGGGACACCAGCGCCCAGCCGGTCAGGGGCAAGGCCAGCATCAGGGCGTAGAAGAGCAGGTGCGAGGCGTTGGCGAGCAGCTTTTCCCAGGCCGGCATGCCCATCGGCAGGGCCGGCGCGCGGACCATCAGCCGGACCGCGATCCGGATCAGCACCAACAGCAGGATGGTCAGGCCGAGCGATATGTGGATGCCGACCACCGCCGCCTGGGCGGGGGAGTGATCGGGCAGCACCTCGTTCATATACCAGCCGAGCCCGATCTGGGTCAGGATCGCCGCGGCGATCACCCAGTGGAGCAGGACGGCGATCGGCCGGTAGGGCCGGCCCAGGACCAGGGATTGGGAGGGGGAAGCCCCGTCGGCCGGCTGGCTGATCATCCGGTTCGCCCCTCGCGTGGCCAAGCTAGATCATCGCAACGCACGGGGCCGAAGTTCGTTCAATCGAAATCGGCGGCCGGGATGCGCTTCGCCCAAGACGTTCGCAGGATCGGTTCGACAGGACCATACAACATAGCGGCGAGCCGCCAGTGCGAGCCGCGCCAGAGGTTCGACTTTCGGACTCGCCGGACGGAGTGTTACAAAGCGGCATGGGGGATTCCAGGCGCCCGGACGGACAGGATATCGAGCTGCTCTCCGACCGGGAGTGGGATTGCCTATGCTACGTCTCGCAGCGCTACAGCAGCAAGCAGATCGGCCTGCGGCTGGGCGTGTCGCCTAAGACGGTGGACAGCTATCTCGACGCCGCGCGGATCAAGCTCGGGGTGAAGACGCGGCACGAGGCGGCCGAGCTGTTGGTTCGCCGCCATGGCGCCATCGCCCCCCGGAGCCGGCTCCCACCGGGATCGCCCCCCGGAGACGCAGCCGCGGTTCAGCTTCAACGTGGCGGGGTCATCAACCCCACGGCGTCCAATGACCGACCTCGCAACAGCCAACATTCTGGCCCGGATCAGCGAAGCGACCGCGCGTCAGAGATCGATCGAGCGCTTCCATCGGGACTACCCCGTCTCGGAGCTGCCTCTGTCAGCCTTGATGCCGAGCTTCAGCTGGGCCCAACTGCATCGCCAGTTGACTTCGCTAACGAACGACGCGGAACGCGTGGACTGGGAGATCCTGGTGCTGCAGAGCGCCGCCCGCTCCCTTCCACCGGAGATGTTCCTGCGCGAACTGCTGATCCTGGCCTGGAGCCTTCTCGACGAGACGCCCCACGCCGGCGGCGAGGAGGTCGATATGACCTGAGCCCCCTCGACACCCTCGTGGCGATCGTGCTGGTCGCGGTTCTCTTCGCCCTCGCCTGCGGCGGCACCCTTGCCGGCCTGACCGCCCTCGAGACGCTGCTGGACCGCCACGCCGCGGCGCCGAAGCCTCACCCTCGACCTCTCTTCTAGCGCCGCCGAGCTTTGCTGGGCGGCCGAAAAGGACGCCAAAATGCTCGCCAAACGCCGCCAAGCCATGGATGCGATCGCGCCCCGGCTCTTCGCCCTCGAGGACGCCATTGATGAGGCCATCCTGAAATCCGCCAACTTCGCCAGCACCCTCATCGAGGAGCGTCGCCGCGCCGGACTCTCCGCCGTGGTTGGCCAGGGCGCCCTGGAGCGATCGACGGCCGCCTTCTCGACCCTGATCGCGGCGCGCGCCGAAATGGTGGCCACCCACGCCGAGCTGGCCCAACTCAAGAACGCCATCGGCCTGGGCGCGGTGATGATGGGCGCTGGCGGCGACAAGCCGG
>OUMD01000018.1_pt1 | contig 2908 bp, 3 predicted proteins | sample 1690831 | NCBI WGS metagenome assembly OUMD01 (sample SAMEA3914812, study PRJEB12502) | metagenome | biome: forest; material: soil | place: Canada | collected 2011-07-07 | depth 0.1 m | reverse complement strand
CGTCCGTGTCGACACCGTGCCCGACCCCAAGATCGTTAATCCCCACGACATTGTCATCAAGACCACGGCGACCGCCATCTGCGGCTCGGACCTACACCTCTACGACGGGGTCATCCCGACCATGGTGTCAGGCGACATCCTCGGCCACGAGTTCATGGGCGAGGTGGTCGAGGTCGGGCCCGATGTCGCCAACCTGAGGGTGGGCGATCGGGTGGTGAACCCTTTCACCATCGCCTGCGGCCAATGCCTGCACTGCAAGTCATCCTTCTTCAGCGCCTGCGAAAACTCCAATCCCGCCGACAAGGCGCCGATGATGGAGGCGCTCTATGGGTACGCCGGCTCCGGCCTGTTCGGCTATTCCCACATGATGGGCGGCTACGCCGGCGGCCAAGCCGAATATGTCCGCATCCCGTTCGGCAACGTCGGGCCGATCAAGATCCCCGACGGGCTGGACGACGAACAGGTGCTATTCCTGTCGGACATTTTCCCCACCGCCTATCAGGCGGCCGAGAACTGCAACATCCAGCGGGGAGACACCATCGCCGTCTGGGGCCTGGGGCCTGTCGGGCAGCTCTGCGTTAAGAGCTGCTTTCTGCTTGGCGCCGAGCGCGTGATCGCCATCGACCACCGCCCTGGGCGTTTGGCGATGGCCAAGGCCTCCGGCGCCGACGTGATCAATTTCGAAGAGGTGCGGGTCAACGAGGCCCTGACGGAAATGACGGGTGGTCGGGGCCCTGACCATTGCATCGACTGCGTCGGCCTCGAAGCCCACGGCTGGGCGGTCGATAATGTGCTGGACTTCATCAAGACCACCCTCAAGGTCAGCTTCGACCGGCCACATGTGCTGCGCGAGGCGATCGTCGCCTGCAAGCCGGGCGGTACGCTGTCGATCCCCGGCGTCTATGGCGGCCTGCTCGACAAGGTCCCGTTCGGCGCGGCCTTCGGCAAGGGCCTGACCCTGAAAATGGGCCAGACCAACATGCACAAATACCTGGCCCCCCTGTTGGAACGCATCCAGAAGGGCGAGATCGATCCTGGCTTTATCATCAGCCACCGTCTCGGCCTCGACCAGGCGCCGGGCGCCTACAAGAACTTCCACGACAACCAGGACGAATGGACCAAGGTCGTCCTGCGTCCCAACTAGCGGAGCTCACCGATGGACTTGGATCTGAACCAGCTTGCGGAGCGGCTTCGCGCCGCCGCTGACAGGAGCGCGGGCCTGAAGGTGACGGTCTCGGGCTACGACCTGATCCTGAGCAAGGATGGCTACGGCGCCAACCGATCCGAGTCCGTGCCTTTCGCCGCTTTGTTCCTGCGCCAGGAGGATCTGCTCGGTCAGGCGCTCGATCGCCTGGCGTCCAACGCCTAATCGAGGAGGCGTAATGGATCCCAAGGCCAGCCGCCTCCACCGCCCCGACACCGTTGCGGCCCCCGCGGTGTCGAGCGCCCTGGACGAAGACGCGCCCACCGCCGCCGCGACGGCGGTCAGCCCGGTTGGGAGCGAGCTCACATCGCAACCGGCTCGAGCCAGCCGCGATAAGGCGCGCGGTCGGGTGGTGGACGCTGGCGGTGACCTGATCTCTGACGCACGCCGTCCAGTGCGTCTGACGTCGCCGGCAAGCCATTGAGCGGACAGCCGAAGCCCTCCCAATCGCGCGGCCGCCTTCGGGTCGGAACGTCTGGCTGGGCCTATCCCCACTGGAAGGATCGGTTCTATCCAGAGGGTCTGCGGGTCAAAGATCGGTTCAGCTACTACGCCGCCCAGTTCGACACCGTCGAGATCAACGGCTCCTTCTATCGGCTGCCCAGCGAGGCGGCGGTGCGGGCCTGGTCCGAACAGGCGCCGCCGGGGTTTGTGTTCGCCTGGAAAGCCTCCCGGTTCATTACCCAGGCCAAAAAGCTGAAGGATGTCGCGGACCCCGTAGAGCGGGTCTTCGGCCGCATGGCGGCCCTGGGCGAGGCCTTAGGGCCGGCGCTGTTTCAGCTGCCGCCGCAGCTGCGGCTGAACCTCGACAGGCTCGACCAATTCCTTCCTCTGCTGCCCACCACCACGCGCACCGCGATCGAATTTCGGCATCCCAGCTGGTACACGCCGCAGGTTCTGCGGCGTTTGGCCGATCACGATGTCGCGCTCTGCATCTCCGACCATCACGACGCTCCGGCGCCTTGGGAGGCGACCGCCAGCTTCATCTACGTTCGGGGCCATGGCCCTGGCGGCCGCTACATCGGTCGCTACCCCTCCGCAGACCTTGGCGATTGGGCGAAGCTGTTGGAGCGCTGGCTCGCCGACGGCCGCGATGTCTACGCCTATTTTGACAACGACATCGAGGGCGCCGCGCCGCTGGATGCCCGTGATCTGAAGGCGAGACGGGCGCCTTCGTTGTCAGGCCGATCTAGTCAATCGTCCAAGGAGGCCGAACCGCCCTGGCCAAGCACTGTCCGAGCCTCGTTCGGCCAATCTCCGGCCGCGGGCGTCGCCGCAACCTTTGGCGCCGGGTTGGCCGCGGCTGGCGATCGAGCAGCGAGACCCGCCATCGCGCGTTAATGCCTGATGGCTTCCAATCCCTCATCGGCGCTGTTCCGCGTCTCGGCCCCGATGGAGGCCAAGTCCGCGGAGCAGCTTCCAGAAAGCGAAGGCTGGTGGTTCGAACCCAAGTGGGACGGCTTCCGCTGCATCGCGATCCGATCAGGTGATCGGGTCACGCTCCAGGCCAAGTCAGGCAAACCGCTGGGACGCTACTTCCCAGAGATCGTCGAGGTCCTGCGCCATCTTGGACCCGAAAAGTTCGCCATCGACGGCGAACTGCTGGTCCAGGCGGGCGGACGCTTCGCCTTCGAGGCGCTGCAGATGCGGCTGCATCCGTCGGAGTCGCGCATCCGCCGCCTGGCCAGCGAGACCCCCGCGGTG
>OUMD01000027.1_pt1 | contig 3116 bp, 2 predicted proteins | sample 1690831 | NCBI WGS metagenome assembly OUMD01 (sample SAMEA3914812, study PRJEB12502) | metagenome | biome: forest; material: soil | place: Canada | collected 2011-07-07 | depth 0.1 m | reverse complement strand
CATCTATGGCGAGGCGACTCCCGCCGAGGTGAAGAGCCTGGTGGAGGACGGCGTGCCCGTGGCGCCGCTGCCGCCGGCGCCGGCGAAGAAGGCGGATGTGAATTAGAGATCGAGGCGTTCAGCCAGAAGGCGGATATTCTGAAGACCGTTTGGATGGAAATGCTCCCTTGTGCGCGGGGTGCATCGGCCTCAACTTCAAATGTGACTATGAGCGGCGTCCCCAGCCGCGTGCACTTGGACGCCAGCTTTGATATTGCGACACGCCGCGACGATCGTAGGTTTGGCCTTGGTCCTGGCCGGGTGTGGTTACAATCGGCACGGAGTTGCGCTGCGCGTTGTTTGCAATGACCGATCGCATCTCTGGCTCGAATATGGCGCTCGACAGCGGCCTTTAGAATTCATACTCGGTCCTTCTGAGGGATATCGCCTCGCCTGGGCGCCACGGGACCGGCCGCCGCTCGATCTCTATAACGACGGGCTGTCGCCTCAGAGATCTGGTCTGAACGACTACGTGGGCTGGAACTATCGGGCGGCATCAGGTGCGACTGCGCAGCCCACCTATACTTTTGCCCCGCTGCCCAGCAATGCAAACGCTACGACTATGAGAGTCTTCGAGCGTCCTGCGCGTCGCTATGACCCCAGCGCGGAACCTTGGCGACATGAAACTCCGCCGTTCATGAACATCTTTTTGGACCCGGCCATAGTAGGCCGCCCAGACTTTGACGACATCGCCGGCTGCTTAGCGGAGCATCAAGATGAGATAAACGCCGCCTTAGCTCACCTCGGCACACGGTTGGGCAGGTACTATTTCCCTCTTAGACTTGGCGGCGTCGTTCTTGGGAGACCCCCATACGGCGATCCGTCCTACACGCGCGAGGCGCGCGAACTCTGGGGCGATGAGGGGGGCGTACGTAAGCTGCCTGCTGTCGGACGGTTGACGCTGTACGATGGCGAGGTCGCACAGGGGAGCATTGACGGTCATTTGGTGCGGTTGTCGATTCAGGACGGTCAACGGGACGAGACCCTTGATGGAGCGCCGTTCAACCTCGGCGTAGTAGGTGCGGGCAACTGCACCAACGACCTCCAGCGTTGCGCCAAGCTCATTTCGGCGATGTCGGCAAACATAGACGGCTCTATGACCTACGATATCGCAGTGCAGACCAACCAAAGTTACTTCGTGTCGGAACTGCCTAAACAATGATGCCGGGTCGGGTGACGTCCGCTCAGGGGGGATCATCGAGGTTACGTTAGAGGCAGGGACCAGACATTCGCAGCGGCGCGCCTTCAACCGCTGATCCCCCTTAAACCGCATGCTGAGTCTGATTTCGAGGTCAGGGGTTGGTCAAGGACCGGCTTCGCCGGCCGCGTCGCGGCGGCCCGTTCGGGCCGTCCTTGAGCAAGCCCTGGCCTCGAAACATCATTCCATCATGCGGTTTGCGGGCGGTGTGGCTTGGGGTGCCAATAAATCACCGCTCATCCCGGCGAATGCCGGGACCCAGATCATATGGCTCAGTTGGCGAAATCGAGTTCAGGGACACTGGGTCCAAATCCGCGCTTTGTCATCTGGGTCCCGGCATTCGCCGGGATGAGCGGAGTTTGTTCGAGCCAGGAAGTTCAGGCTCAACCCAGCCGTTCACCGCCGCCATCCGGAAGGCCGTCGCCTGACCGGTCCTTCAAATCGACCCCTGAAAACCCCAGCCGCCTCGCCTCCCGCAGCAGCCAGACAATCTTGTCCGCGGCCTGCTCCGGCGAAAGCCCGCCGGGCGCGCGGATGTTGGAGACGCAGTTGCGCTCGCTGTCGCGGCGGCCAGGCTTGGGGTCCCAGGTCAGGTAGGCGCCCAGGCTGTCGGCGGCGCTGAGACCCGGCCGCTCGCCGATGAGCACCAGGACGACCTTGGCGCCCAAGGCCTCGCCAATGGGATCGCCGATCGCCACCCGCGCCTGGCGGGCGATGACGATGGGGGCGAGCTTCCAGTCGCCCAGTCGCGCCGCCAGGGCGGAGACCAATGCTGGCCCGTGGGCATGGACGGCGGTCGCCGACAGGCCATCGGCCAGCACGATGGCCAGGTCGTAGTCACCTGGCGTCAGCGGCGCGGCTGACCTGTCCAGCCGCCGGCCCAGGTCCGGGTTCTGCAGATAGGTGGCGCGGTCGGGGGCGGCGCTGTCGACCACGACGGATGGTCGATCCAGCGCGTCGCGGATCAGGTCCACACTCAGCGGCGCATGGACGGCGTCCTGAGCGCGGGCGTGGGCCAGCTGGAACGCCAGCATGGGCGCGGTCGGCAGTCCTTGGCCGGCGCGGCCGAGTCCTACCCGCGCGGCGGTGGCCCGGCGCAGGGCGGCGAACGGGTCGCGGCGGACATCGGGCGGATCAGCCACCGCCGAAGCCGCTCAGCAAAAGCCGCTGGGCGCCGCCGGCGCGGTCGGCCTCCAGCACGCGACCGGTTCCATCGCCAAGGCCCATCTTCGTCAGCCAGGCTTCGAACTCCGGCGCGGGCCGAAGGCCCAGCACCTCGCGGACATAGAGGGCGTCGTGGAAGCTGGTGCTCTGATAGTTCAGCATGATGTCGTCGGCGCCGGGCACGCCCATGACGAAGTTCACTCCGGCGACGCCCAGCAGGGTCAGGAGGTCGTCCATGTCGTCCTGATCGGCGGCGGCGTGGTTGGTGTAGCAGACGTCCACTCCCATCGGCAGGCCGAGCAGCTTGCCGCAGAAATGATCCTCCAGCGCCGCGCGGGTGATCTGTTTGCCGTCGTAGAGGTATTCCGGGCCGATGAAGCCTACGACGGTGTTCACCAGCAGCGGCCTTAAGGGCCGCGCCACGGCATAGGCCCGCGCCTCCAGGGTCTGCTGGTCGACGCCGTGGTGGGCGCCGGCGGACAGGGCCGAGCCCTGGCCGGTCTCGAAATACATGACGTTGTCGCCGACCTCGCCGCGGTTCAGACCCAGGGTGGCGTCGTGGGCCTCGCGCAGGACGGCCAGCGAGACGCCGAACCCCTGATTGGCGGCCTCGGTCCCCGCGATGGACTGGAAGGTCAGGTCCACCGGCGCGCCGAGTTCGATCAGCTCCAGGGTGTTGGTGACATGGGTCAGCACGCAGCTCTGGGTCGGGATG
>OUMD01000010.1_pt1 | contig 3238 bp, 3 predicted proteins | sample 1690831 | NCBI WGS metagenome assembly OUMD01 (sample SAMEA3914812, study PRJEB12502) | metagenome | biome: forest; material: soil | place: Canada | collected 2011-07-07 | depth 0.1 m | reverse complement strand
GTTCAGGCGGCCGCGCGCAGCCGTTCCAGCAATTGGCCATGCAATTCGCTATTGGCCACGCAGATGGTTCCGGCGGCCAAGGGGTCCTCGCCGCCGTCCGCGTCGCTGACCACGCCGCCGGCTTCGGTGATCAGCAGCACCCCTGCCGCCATGTCCCAACGTCCAAGGCCGCGCTCCCAGAAGCCGTCGAACCGGCCGGCGGCGACATAGGCCATGTCCAGCGCTGCGGACCCGAACCGGCGCACGCCGGACACCTTCTGCGCCACCTGATGCAGCTCCTTGAGGAACTGGGCGTGACCGGGCTTGCCCATGAACGGGATGCCGGTGGCGAACACCGCCTCGCCGATCTCGCGGCGGGCCGCGACACGCAGGCGCTTGTCATTGAGATAGCAGCCCTTGCCCCGCTCGGCCCAATAGAGCTCGTTGCTGATCGGATTGAAGGTCACGCCGGCCACGATCTGGCCCGCGCGTTCGAGGGCCACCGTGACCGCGAAATGCGGGATGGCGTGCAGGAAATTGGTGGTGCCGTCCAGCGGGTCGGCGATCCAGGTGTGGGTCTTGTCGCTGCCCTCGATCAGGCCGCGTTCCTCGCCCAGAAAACCATAGCCGGGACGCGCGGCGGTCAGGGCCTCGAACAGCACCTGTTCGGCCTTCAGGTCGGCCGCCGACACATAATCGGCCGGCCCCTTCTTGGAGACCTGCAGTTCGGCCAGTTCGCCAAAATCGCGGGTCAGGCCCTTGGCCGCCTTGCGCACGGCGTCGATCATCACCTTGACCAGGGCGGTGGGGGTGCTCATGGGGCGGGATCCTCAAAAACCTGTAGAGCCTTTTCTGGCCAGGTCGCATCGGCCTGGCCAGATAAAAAGAGCGCTAAACTAATAGTTTAGAGCATTTTCGGGCGAACCGGTGTCCACTTCGCCTGAAAATGCTCTTGGAACGATTCTATGTCATTCCTCATCCCGAGGCGCCCGCGCAGCGGGCCTCGAAGGACGCAGTGGCGGCGCCGCTCGTGCGTTCTTCGAGGCTCGCCGCGATCGCGCCGAGCACCTCAGGATAAGGAACTGTGGTGGGCTGGCGGCTGAAACGGCCGCTATTCGGCGCGCCGCATATACTCCCCCGTCTCCGTGGAAACCAGCACCCGCTCGCCCGGCTCCATATAGGGTGGGATCATGATGCGCATGCCGTTGGAGGCCTTGGCCGGCTTGTAGGATGACGAGGCGGTCTGACCCTTGGTGACGCCGTCGGCCTCGACGATCTCCAGCACCACGCTGTCGGGCAGGGCGATGCCGATCGGCCGTTCCTCATGGAACTGCACGGTGACCTTCATGCCGTCCTGCAGATAGATCACCTGGTCCTCGCCGACCCAGTCCTTCTGCAGTTCGATCTGTTCGTAGGTGACGATGTCCATGAACACCAGGGCCTCGCCCTGCTCATAGAGGAAGGTGTAGTCCTTCAACTCCAGGTCGACCTTCTCCACCGTGTCGGAGGAGCGAAAGCGTTCGTTCAGCTTGCGTCCGTCGATCAGGTTCTTCATCTCGATCTGGGCGAAGGCGCCGCCCTTGCCCGGCTTGACGTGCGCGGTCTTGACCACCGCCCAAAGACCGCCGTCGTGCGACAGCACCGTGCCGGGCTTGATGGCGTTGCAGCTGATTTTCATCGGGGGGTCCTGCAGGACTTGAGGGCGCGGAACCTAGCCATCGCGGGGACGGAAGGCAAGGCAAGGGCGGCGGCGTCGCTCGCAGGTCAGGGGCGGACGTAATTGAAGACCAGGTTCAAGACGAGGTAAGCGATAGCGCCAGCCGCGCTGAGGGCGATCGTGACCAGCAATACGCCCGCTAGGCTCGCCCGGATCGCGCCGACGGGTCGGGTCCGCAGGCCGCCGACCATCAACCATCCCACGGGCAGCATCACAATGCCGGCGATGAACGCCAGGAGGCGCCACGATGCGTCGGCAAGCCCAGGCGCCCGCGAACCCGGTTGATCCGTGGCGGCGGTCGCTGGCGGCAGCCGCGAGAGGTAGGCGACCGCATCGTCAGCCTCGTCTTCATGAACAGCGACGCGAAATCCCTGCAGTGCGAACTGGTCGGTCCACATCACCGAGCCGAAATGAAGATCCATGACCTGCGCGTGGAGGCCGCCTGATTGCAGGGCGCCCGCAGCGATCTGCGCTTCCTGCAGATTGGGATAGGTGGCGACGACGGTCAGGCTCATGCGGGCGAATCCGGCGGCCAGGACGAGGATCGCCCGTCAAACGCACGCAAGCCATGGTTTTCCGGCGGATGGACTTAGTCAAGCACCGGAACGCCTCGCCGCCTTGGGCCGCCCGCGGCTCGCCTACAGCTCCAGCAGCAGCCGGCGCGGATCCTCGATGTGGTCCTTGACCTTGACCAGGAAGGTCACCGCGCCCTGGCCGTCGACCACGCGGTGATCGTAGGACAGGGCCAGATACATCATCGGCCGGATCACCACCTGGCCGCCCACCGCCACGGGCCGCTCCTGGATCTTGTGCATGCCCAGGATGCCCGATTGCGGCGCGTTGAGGATCGGCGTCGACATCAGCGAGCCGTAGACCCCGCCGTTGGAGATGGTGAAGGTGCCGCCCTGCAGGTCTTCCATGGCCAGCTGGCCGTCGCGGGCCTTCTTGCCCAGGGCGCCGATGGCCTTTTCCACGCCGGCCAGGGACATGGCGTCGGCGTCGCGCACCACCGGAACCACCAGACCCTTTTCGGTGCCGACGGCGACGCCGATGTCGTAGTGGTTCTTATAGATGATGTCCGTGCCTTCGATCTCGGCGTTGACGTCGGGCACGTCCTTCAGCGCCGCGATACAGGCCTTCACGAAGAAGCTCATGAAGCCGAGCTTGACCCCGTGGCGCTTTTCGAAAACGTCCTTGTACTGGGTGCGCAGCGCCATCACCGCGCCCATGTCCACCTCGTTGAAGGTGGTCAGCATGGCGGCGTTGTTCTGCGCCTCCTTCAGGCGGCGGGCGATGGTCTGCCGCAGCCGGGTCATGCGCACCCGCTCCTCGCGCGAGGCCAGGGTGCGCGGCTCGGCGGGCGCGGCCGGCGTGGGAATGGATGGCGCGGCGGCGACCACCGCGGCGGAGGCCTCGATGGCGGCCAGGGCGTCGCCCTTGGTGATGCGGCCGTCCTTGCCGGTGCCGGGGATGGCGGCCGCGTCGAGATGGCTTTCCGTGACCAGGCGCTGCACCGACGGCGCCAGCGGCAGGGCCGAGGCG
>OUMD01000015.1_pt1 | contig 3294 bp, 2 predicted proteins | sample 1690831 | NCBI WGS metagenome assembly OUMD01 (sample SAMEA3914812, study PRJEB12502) | metagenome | biome: forest; material: soil | place: Canada | collected 2011-07-07 | depth 0.1 m | reverse complement strand
AGACCTCCATGCCGGCCCTGGTCTTCGGCGTCGCCAAGGACCTGCCGGGCGACTCGACCCTCAAGCTGCAGGCCTTCTACAACGGGTTGGATAACCAGCGCTTTGTCTCCTACGGCTTCCCTGCCTGGTTCCGCTCCAACACCTTCGAAGGGCGCGCGACCTACGACTTCAAGGTCACCGCCTTCGACGGCGATCTGGTGGCCAACACCATCGTCGGCCTGTCGTATCGCGCCTACCAGGGCCGCGACATGCAGAGCTACAACAGCGGCATGATCGCGGTCGACCGGCGTGACTATTCGGTCGGGGCCACGGCCACCGACACAATGTGTGACCCCTTCACCGCCGGCGTGACCGGCGACCAGGTTCCGGCCAACTGCCTGGGCTGGGAGAACGACATCCATTCGCGCGAGGGCGACGGCGGTATCTTCGCCACCACCGACATCGAGATCGGCCACAAGCTGGACATCATCGTCGGCGCGAGGAACGACGACTACCACGTCCGATCGGTGGACACCGGCATCCAGTCCTTCGAGACCACGGCGCCGCAGAGCGCGTCGAAGGACAACGCCAGCTACACCGTCTCGGTCTCCTACAAGCCCAGCTGGGGCCTGATGCCCTACCTGACCTATGCCCGCGACGGGGCGCTAGAGGTGCAGCAGGCGGGGGATCTGAAGCCAGCGGATATCCAGTCCGGCGCCTGGATCAGCCAGTCGGACCTGGCCGAAGCGGGGGTCAAGTTCCAGCTGTTCAACCACACCTTGGTGGGCTCGATCGACATCTACAAACAGCACCGGACCGAACCGGCCGGCGTTTCGGAAGTCTCCCAGCGCACCGAGTCCATCGGCGAGGAGCTGGAGGTGCGCTGGCTGGCGACCAAGAACCTGTCGTTCACCCTCTCCGGCGACACCCAGCACACCGAGGTGCTGGGGCCGGACACCTCATCCGTCTACATACCGGCCTCGGCGGTCTGCGGCTCAAACACCGCCTGTTATCTCAGCGTCTGGGGCGGGGCCTATCTGGTCTACAATTTCGACCAACTGCCCGGCCGCGCGGGCAACTATGCCCTGACCACCATCCCCAATACCGTGGTCAGCCTCTATGCCAACTATATCACCGACGCGCGGCCCTGGGGTCGGGTCGGCGCGACCGCGGGGGCGACCTATGTGTCTCAGACCGCCCAGACCATCGAGAACGGCCTCGTCTACCCGGCCTATACGCTGGTGAACCTGTCCGGCTTCTACAAGCGGGGTCCGTACGAGGTGGATCTCAACATCGATAACCTGTTCGACAAGTTCTACGTCACCCCCAACTCGGATCCGACCTACATCAACGTGACGGCCATCCCGGGCGTCGGCAGAGAGTGGCGGTTGACGCTGAAGCGGAGCTTTTAGAGGGCGCGGGTGTCGGCAGGTCTCTTGTCCCACTCGTCATTCAGGCCGTCATAATAGGTTACGGGCGCGGCCATCAGTTCGTCGACGTCCACGCCGTCGAGACAGGCCACATTCACGTTGTAATATTCGCTCCCGCTCAGGTTCGGCATCTCTACCCGCTGAAAGGCCCGCACGCCGCAGCGGCGGCAGAAGGGATGATGCGCGACGGGGTTTTTGCCCCTGTAGTCTGTGATATCGGCCCGTCCAGCGAGCAGACGAAATGCGTCAGGTTTGACGTCGACCGACCACAGTCGGGACTTTGCACAAATCGTGCAGTTGCATTTGCCAGTGCCCGCGCTGATGTCCACATCCGCCTCGAAGCGGACAGCACCGCAATGGCAGCTGCCGGAATATCTCTTCAGCATCTTGAGCTCTCGTCGCCTCCTCGCCCGTGATAGCCTGTCCAAAACAGCTTGGCAGGCCAAATCACAATGACGACCTCATTCGACTGCGACATCGAAGACCTCGGGCAAACGGTCGCCGGACCGTGGCGGGCGCCGCGGCAGATGTTGGCCGAGCAGGAGTACGATGGCCACGCCTCGATCCACGATCCGGCGACCGCCCAGAAGCTGGGCTTCAAGACCGCCACCATCGAGGGGCCGACCCACTTCAGCCAGTTCGCCCCACTTGGCGAGGCCCTGTTTGGCCGGCGCTGGTTCTCGGAAGGCTGCGTCTCCGCCCACTATCGCAACGCGGTGTTCGAAGGCGAGGAGGTGCGCGCCTTCATGGACAAGCCGACTGACGGCTCAGCCCAGGTCTCCATCCGCATGGAGAAGCGCGACGGAACCGAGGTGCTCCGCGGCACGGCCCAGGTAGGCGCTGCTGGCCCGCCCACCGCGCTCGAAGCGCGGATCGCCGCCCTGGAGCCGCTGAAGGATGCGGTGATCCTGCACGAGGTTGGGGTGGGCCTGACGACCGGCCGTCAGGCGGTGCGGATGGACGCGGACCAGAACATGGGCGCCCTCTACCCCTTCTCCCTGACCCAGAAGCTGGCCAAGATCACCGAACCCTCGGCCATCTACTCGCACGCCGCCGCCTCGCCCTTCGGTAAGGCCATCATCCCCATGGAGATGATCAGCGTCCTCTGTCAGTACACGGCGCGCGAGGACCGCATGCCCCTGCGCGGCCCGGCGGTGGGCCTGTTCGCCGACCAGGAAATCCGCCTGATCAAGGGTCCGCTGTTCGTCGGCGAGGCCTACGAGGTCGACCGCGAAGTCGTGTTCATGAGCGGCAGCCGGCGCACCGAAAGCCTATGGGTGAAGACCCGGCTTTACGCGCCGGGCAGCGACGAGGTGCTGGCCACCATGCTGCTCAACAGCGCGACTATGAAGGAATCCTACGCGCCGTATGCGGAAGAATACGCGGCGCTGTACGGCTAGCTAGTAGCGCCGTCGGCCCGCCGTCCTGGCCGGCGTAAACGCCACCACCTTGCGGCCGACGCCAACATCTATGCGCGGGCACAGGCTGTTGAGCGGGCAGCGACCGCAGGCGGGTGGGCTGTCGGTGCAGATGGACTGGCCCAGGCCCTTGATCAGCCAGTGAAACTCGTAGAAGGCCGCGGGCGACCAGGACGCCGGCGCCATGGCCATCAGGGCTTCGAAGGACTGCGCCGGCTCGGCCGCGCGGCCGGACAGGCCCAGCCGGCGGCTCACCCGGTGGACGTGGGTGTCGACCACCATCACCCGCTTGTTCAGGGTGCTGAAGTTCAGCACCGCAGCGGCGATCTGCCGGCCGACCCCGGGCAGGTCCTCCAGCCAGGCCATGGCCTGATCCACCGGCCGGTCGGCCAGAAACTCAAGGCTGCCGCCGCCGGTGCGATGCTCGATCAGTCGCATCAGGATCGGCAGCTGCCGCGCCTTCTGGT
>OUMD01000007.1_pt1 | contig 3798 bp, 6 predicted proteins | sample 1690831 | NCBI WGS metagenome assembly OUMD01 (sample SAMEA3914812, study PRJEB12502) | metagenome | biome: forest; material: soil | place: Canada | collected 2011-07-07 | depth 0.1 m | reverse complement strand
GCCTGGTGCAGTCTCTCCGTGCGCCGTTCGATCTGCTCAATCGCTTCGCCGACCTTGCGCAGGGGCGCGGTCGCCCGCTCGACGGCTTCGATGACCAGGCTAAGTTTTAGGTCCTTGAGCGACACGCCTAGCCTGCTGATGCCAGAATTTGAGGTCTTCGATGTCCATTTCCCAAAGCTCCGAGGCCGGGAAATGAAAGACGGCGGCTAGGTCTCCGAGGACGTCCCGCCAGCCTTGGGCTTCTCCAAAAAACCGCCCACCTGAGCGCCCAGCTCGGCGATGTCGTAGGCCTCCATCCGATCCACCTCGCCGACCGTCAGGCCCGACAGGCGCGCGATCAGGGCGATGGTCTGACCCATGGTGCCCTTGTGGCTATCCATGACCCGCAGGTCGGCCGCCTTGGGCCGGCGCAGGGTGACCTCGGTGATGGTCTCCTCGACCTCAGCGCCGCCCTCCACGCGCTTGCGGCGGATCAGGGGCTCGCTGAGGAGGTAGGCCTCGGGTTCTTGGCTCACGACAGAATCTCCTCGGCCGGCGGCCCGTTGAACGTGATCTTCGCGGTGCCGGCCTTCTGGTCGACCTCAGGCGGCTTGGCGCACCAGCCGCCCTGGATCGACCAGGTCTGGCCCACGTCGGCCACGAAGTTGATGGTGGCGTTGGTCACGTTGCGGAACGTGTCGACCGAGAAGGCGCCGTCGACGAACACGGTGACCACCAGCTCGGATTCCTGGGTCTCCTCGCTAAAGCCAACGACGCGGTTGCCCTTGCGAACCGAACGGTTGACGCCGCCCGGGTTGAGCGTGGCGTTGGCGTCGCTGAGCAGGGTCGATCCGTCGACCACCACGTCAACCAGCCCAATGACTTGGGAGGACATTCAGGAGACTCCTAGAACGAGAAGGCGATTTGGGCGGCGAACACGCGCAGCCCGGTGACGATCTGCGGCGGGATCACCGCATCGACGCGGGTGGCGTCGCTGGCGTTGATCTGCACCACCAGGCCGCTCTTCCAGCTGTCCACGTCCTGCACCAGGCCGGCCGCCTCCCACTCTCTGGCCAGGGCGATAAGCTCGGCCTGCAGCGTGTTGGGGGTGACGATGGCCTCGCCTGGCGCGATGGCGATCCCGTTCTTACCCACCTTCATGCGCGGGAACTTGGTCTCCCAGCGCTGGACCAGGGTGAAGCGCAGATAGCTCAGCGTCGTCATGGTGGTGACGTCGAGATAGGACGGGTCGGGCTGGCCCTGGCCGTTGAGCTGATAGGTGGTGATCGGCCGCTCCAGCTGCACCACGCCGCCCGGATCGACGGTGTGGGTGCTGATCCCGTCATAGAGCAGCGCGTTGCGCTCTGGCTGGGTCAGGCGTTCAGACGAGTTGGGGGCGATGTCGCCGCTCAGAACTACGGTCTGAAGCGGCAGCGCCGGGTCGATCCCCACCGACAGGTCCACAGCACCGGCCTCGCGGGCGCAGCGCTCCCACACGGTGACCGGGCCGATGGCTTCGGCGATCGACAGGTCGGGGCTGTTCTGGCCCTCGCCGAGGGTGGCGAGAGCGCCCTGAGACTCCTTGGCGGCGGTGAAGGCGATGCCGTCCATCATCACCATGCCGCCTCGGCGCGTGGCCAGCTCGGCGGTCAGGGCGGCCAGGACCGCGCCATCCGTCCAGGGGCAGACGATGGTGTGCCACTGCTTGTCGCCGAAGGCGGCCACCAGGCCGGCCATGTTGACGGCGCCCGAACCGGCCGTGCCGGCGGCGATGGTCAAGGCCAGCCCGGCCGGCATGACGTCGGTGGAATAATAGTTGGTTCGGATGTCGAGGGCGGCGCCCGAGCTGCCCTTCCAGTTGACGGCCAGGGTGACGACGCTGGCCGCGGCGCTGGCTGCGACAGGAAGGTCGAGCTGGGCGGCGATCTGGGCGGCGATCGCGGTGGCCACCTGGGCGGTTGTCATGTTGGCGGTGATCGCCACCTGGACAGACTGGCCGCCGATATAGAGCGCCAGGGTCCCGGAGGCCGTGGGCGCTCCGGTGACCGTGAGCGTATAGGTCGCCGCCACCCCGCCGCCGGGATCAGCCACGGACATGGCCCAGGTCTCGGTGCTGTCGTTCTGGGCGCAGAGCGCCTGGATCATCCGGTCGAGCATCGAGCCGCGGCCGAACAGCGCCTGGCCGGCCATGGCGCCGAAAATGCGAACGGGGGTAAGCGGCGCGGCCGAGCCGGCCGGCAGCGCCTGGCCTAGGATCAGGATGCGCCGCTGCCACTGGGCCAGGCCCTGGCCGGCAGCCCCGTTGGCGAACTCGACATAGGCGCCCGGGGTGCGAATGCCGACCGGGATCGACGTGAAGGTGATGGACATGGATTAACTGACCTTCGCGGTTTCGGGCGACTGGCCCTGGGTCTGAGGCTGGGCGCCGCCGTTGGGCTTGGCGGGCGCCGCCCCCTGCTCCACGTCCTTGTCGCGCAGCCGTCGCTCCCAGTAGCTCGACCAGGTCACCGCCTCGCCGGCCTCGGCCAGCACGCGGTCGCTGAATGGCCACCGCACTTTGCGGCCTTCGGCCGGGCGGATGGTGCGGATATCGGGCTCGAGTACGGGCTTGGGCATCATCAGTCCTGGGGCAGCTGGATGTTGTCGGTGGCGACCGCGTCGGCGTCGTCGGGCAGCGCGGCCGGATTGACGTGGCCGCCGGGCGCCGGGTCCCAATTGGCGTGGAAGGTCGCGAACGGATTGAGCGCGCCGGTCACCGTGGGCAGTGTGTCGTAGTAGAGCGCGGTCTCGAAGCTGACGGCGTAGATCGATATCTGCCGCAGACTCGGGATGTCGGAGGTCTCCACCGCCTGGATCGACAAGGGCTCCAGCGGATCGATGTCGAGGCCCAGCTTTTGGTTGCCGAGCAGCTGCAGCGCGTCGGTGGCCAGCTGATAGGAGCCGGGCTCCGAGGCGCTTCCGCCCTGGCGCCGCGCCTGCTCGTTGCGGATGTTCTCGGCGGCGACCACCATGCTCACGGTCGAGATGCAGCGGAAGCGCGCGCGGCCCATCCGCTCTATCTTGTGGATGCCGCCGAAGGCTGCCCAACAGGCCGGATACTGCGGCGTCTGCTTGGCCATGAAGTCGTCGAACAGCTTCGGCCAGGACGTCAGTGTGCGATAGGCGTAGGACAGGGCCGGCGGGTCGCCGTCCACCCCGGTCCCTGCGGCCTGCATCCACGCCACCATGGCGTTTTCCAGCACGCCGATCATGCGACGGCTCGGCGCAGATAGCTGGCCACCTGGTCGGCGATCTCCACCCGATCATCGTCCGAGACGCCTAGATAGGGCCGTGCGGGCAGGGTCACTCGACGCACCATGCGCCAGCCCAGGCCGGGGATCTCGAAACGCAGCGCCTTGGCGTTCTTAGGCTCGATCACGCCGCCCAGCTGCTGGATGCGGGCATAGATCAGATTGGTGCCGACAATGGCGCGCTCGTCGTCGCCGTCCGAACTGATCGAGTCGCGGAGGCGGCCACGGTCGAGCAAAGTCTTGCCGCCGCGAAGCTTGACCCGCAGCGACGGCTTCCAGGGCGTCCCGTCCGGCCCAAGGCCGGCGCGGAACCGGCGCTTGGTGCTCGACTCCAGCGCCCGGCCGATGGCCTTCATCAACTTGGCGGGATGCTGGGTCGCGACGGCCGCAGCCGCGATGCGCCGGCGCAGCGCATCCAGGCCGCCCGGCTTGATCTGCAGGCTGATGCCGCCGTCGGTCATCAGAACGCCCTCATCGACCGGCGGTCGAACCGGCGATCGTCCGACTGGGTCAGCACCATGTCGGGGCG
>OUMD01000013.1_pt1 | contig 4186 bp, 4 predicted proteins | sample 1690831 | NCBI WGS metagenome assembly OUMD01 (sample SAMEA3914812, study PRJEB12502) | metagenome | biome: forest; material: soil | place: Canada | collected 2011-07-07 | depth 0.1 m | reverse complement strand
GCTAGGTCTCATGCCAAATTTTGATTGACCCACCCCCTGTCGTCATCCTCGGGCTTGCCCCGAGGATTCAGGGGTCAGGTTCTCAGATCTCGGTCGCAGGAGTGGCGGCGCGTCCGATCCTAGGGTCAAGCCCGGGATGACGAAGAGAAGGGCGGCCGGTTCGAACAAAGCCTTCCCCGCTCAACGCCCTCAGTCCACCCGTCGCACGTAGAGGTAATAGGGCGCCTGCTTCAGGCCATCCGCGCCGCTGAAATGGGCGCTGACCTGGACGTGGCCGGGCTTCAGCGCGATCCGCAGGACCGCCTCGGCCTCGTCGCCCACGCTCGCCTGGAGGGCGGGATAGCCGCTCACCACCAGGTGCGCCGTATCGATCGCCAGCGCCTTGCCGCCGGTGAAGATCCACCAATCGGACTCGGCGATCCCGTCGCGGGCGAAATCCACATCATCCCTGTCTATCCCGGCGCGGAGGGCGTGGCCGGCTTCGGCCGGCCAGCGGCGCAGGGCGAAGTCGTAATCCCCGCCCCGTTCAACCTTCACCTCCCAATAGCCCAGGCAGGCCTGGCCCTGGCGCACCTGGCCCTGATGCCAGACCACGTCGGAGTCGGCGTTGCGCAGGTCGTGCGTGGTCAGGGTGGCGATGTCCTGTCCCGGCGCGCCGATAGAGATGGGGATGTCGGACGCCGCCTGCCGCTGGCACAGAGCCCACCAAGCCTCGTAGGCCTCGCGCAATTCCTCGACAAGAGTGGGGTGATCGGCGGCGATGTCGTTGCGTTGGTTGGGATCGGCCCGCAGGTCGTACAGCTCGTCGCGGTTCACCAGCCGCCAGGGGCCCTTCATAACGCAGCTCATCCGCCACTTGATCGGCTCGGCCACGCGCTGGGTGTCTGTGACGATCACCCGCTCGGTCCAACCCGCGTCGGCCGCCTCGCCGCGCGCCAGGCCGGCAAGGCTGTGGCCATGGAAGCTACGATCGGGCGGGACCTCGACCCCGCACAGGTCGAGCAGGGTCGGCATCATGTCGATGTAGGCGGTCAGCGGCTGGACATCCGTGCCGCCGCCGATTCTGCCTTTCGGCCAGCGCATGAACCAAGGAACGCGGTGGCCACCCTCATAGACGCTGCCTTTGAAGCCGCGCATGCCGGCGTTGAACGCCCCCTTCTCCGGTCCGGCCGCAAAACCGCACTGGCCGTTGTCGCTGGCGAACATCAGGATGGTGTCGTCTTCCAGTCCCGCTGCCGCAAGCCGCTCGCGTAGCCGACCGAAATTCTCGTCGATATTGGTGATCATCCCCAGGAACCGCGCGTAGTTCTCGGTCTGGGTCTGTTCGCCGTAGAGATCGCGATAGCGCGCCTCGACATTGTAGGGACTGTGGGGGGCGTTGGTGCTGATGAAGCAGAAGAAGGGCTCGTCGTCACCAGCCTCTCCACCCTGCTCGATGAACTTCAGCGCCTCGCCAAAGAAGACGTCTGTGCAATAGCCCTCGAACTTGGTCGGGACCCCGTTCGCCAGATAGGTGTCATCGAAATAGTCGTTGCCCCACCAGTCAGGCGTCTGGCTGATTCCGCCGCCGCCATGGACGACGCAGGTCTGAAATCCCCGATCCTGCGGCCGGTAGGGGTATTCATCTCCCAGGTGCCACTTGCCGAAGATGCCGGTGCGATAGCCCGCCTCGCCCAGGGCGTCAGCCAGGGTCCACTCATCCGCGCGCAGCAGCGAACGGCCGCCGATGGTGTGCCAGACGCCCGTGGAATTGCAGTAGTGGCCGGTGAGCAGCCCCGCTCGCGTCGGCGCGCAGGTGGTGCCGGAGTGGAACTGCTCGAACCGCACCGCCTCGCCGTGAAACCGGTCCAGGTGCGGCGTCTTCAGGAACGGATGCCCATGCGCGCCCAGCGGCGGATAGCCCTGATCGTCGGTCAGGACCAGGATCACATTGGGTCGGCGCGCGGCCATGCGGAAGCTCCGAAGACAGTCGGTGGACGATGTCTCTACGGAGCAGGCGTCAGCTTGTCATGGCCTGTCGGCCAGGGCGACCATGCTTGGATCCTCCGCCGCCCTGGCCAGTTGGCGACCAACGTCGACGAGGGTCCTCGTCATCAGCCACCGCCAGAACCAGCCGAGCGCGGGATGCCTGGCGCGGAAAGAGGATCGCCAGCGGATGCTCGTGCCGACCGGCGTGGCGGGGATGAGATCGACATCGGCGCGGTAGTCTTCCAGCGGCATGCCCGACAAGAGGATGTAGCTCAGCCTTCGATCAGGCACGCTTTCCACCACCTCCTCGCGAGCGCGCGAAACGCGGGTGGAGAAGACGCGAATAGCGCCGACGCCGAGGCGGTCGCCGACGCCCGCCCGCTCCAGTTCAAACCGTTGGAACAGGCTCCACTTCGGCCAGGTCGATCCGTCGCGAAGCAGGCGAAACACCTCGGCGGGTCCTGCCTGACTGACGGTCTCGACCACGATTTCGATCTGTCGCATTCGCCTGAACCCGAAATGGTCGCCCGAAGCTAATCCCGGCGGCGTCGCGGCGCCAGAATTTGCCGATCAGCTCCGCGGTCGCCGCCGCCGCGCGAACTCGGCGGTCTGGGCCAGCGAGCCACCGTCCTTGATGGTCTTCAGGCAGATCGTGGTGGAGAAGCGCTGCACGCCGGGCAGGCGGCACAGGTCCTCGCGCAACAGCCCGTCGAGCCGATCCACGTCCCCGGTCGCCACACGCAGCAGATAGTCCCCGTCGCCGGCGGTCGTGAAACATTCGAGGATCGCCGGATGGGCCAGGGCGGCGGCCTCGAACTCGGTGTGACTGCCGAACTCGATGCTCACCTGCACGAAGGCGGTGAGGCCAAGACCCATGGCGGCCGGGTCCAAAACCGCGCGATAGCCTTTGATGACTCCTTCCTTTTCCAGCGCCTGGACCCGCGCCCAGCAGGGGGTTTTCGACAGTCCGACCTGCTCGGCCAGAGCGACGTAGGATTGCCGTCCGTCAGCCTCAAGGCGGCCAAGAATGGCGTGGTCGAAACTGTCCATGACGATGTCCTTAATTGGAACTCGGAAGCAGAATTATATTCTGCGGGTTGCCCATGAACCAGCACAACTAAGGAAGATGGTCCGCGTCAAATGCCCTATCCGTCTATCTTGGCGACGGCGAGGCGTTTGGGGATCGATGGACAAGACCACGCTGACCTACAGCGGCTACCTCAAGCTCGACGGCCTGCTGGACTGCCAGGCGCCGCTGTCGAGCGAGCATGACGAGCTGCTGTTCATCGTCATCCATCAGTCCGCCGAATTGTGGCTGAAGCTCTGCCTGCATGAGCTGGGCGCCGTGCGCCGGCTGATCGCCGCCGACGACCTGTCGCCGGCCTTCAAGATGCTGTCTCGCGTCGCCCGGGCGCAACTGCAACTGATCCAGTCATGGGAGGTGCTGTCGACCATGACGCCCTCCGACTACATCCGCCTGCGCGAGCACCTGGGGTCCAGCTCCGGCTTCCAGTCCTACCAATACCGCCTGCTGGAATTCGTTCTCGGCGCCCGAGACGCCAAAATGGTCGACATCCACCTGGACGACCTGACGCACGTCGACGGCCTCAAGGCCGAACTCGCGCGCCCAAGCCTGTACGATGAAGCCCTGCGGCTGCTGGCGCGCCGAGGGCTGCCCGTGCCGGACGCCGTCATCGAGCGAGATTTCTCCCAACCCTATGCGCCGGACGAGGGCGTCGAGGCCTGCTGGGCGCAGATCTATCGCAACCCTGACCAATATTGGGACCTCTATGAGCTGGCGGAAAAGCTGATGGATGTCGAGCACCACGTCCAGCTTTGGCGGTTCGGCCACGTCAAGGCGGTCGAACGGATCATCGGCTTTCGGCGGGGCACCGGCGGCTCGTCTGGCGTGGCCTACCTCAACACCGTGCTGACCAAGGGCTTCTTTCCCGAACTCCTCAGCGTCCGGACGGTCCTCTGAAATGACCGGCGCCGTCAAGATTTGGGACATTTCCCAGCCGCTTCGGGTCGAACTGCCGGTCTGGCCGGGCGACACGGCTTTTTCAACCAGCCCGCATTGGACCTATGGCGCGGACAGTCCCGTCAACGTGTCCGCCTTTACCGCCTCGACCCATTCCGGCGCCCATGCGGACGCGCCGCTGCACTACGACCCGAACGGCGCCGCGATCGATGTCGTGAATCTCGAGCCCTACATGGG
>OUMD01000025.1_pt1 | contig 6591 bp, 5 predicted proteins | sample 1690831 | NCBI WGS metagenome assembly OUMD01 (sample SAMEA3914812, study PRJEB12502) | metagenome | biome: forest; material: soil | place: Canada | collected 2011-07-07 | depth 0.1 m | reverse complement strand
GGTTCGAGCCCTGGAACAGGGCCGAAGGCTGACCGTCGACCAAGATGGTGACGTGGGTGTCGCCGCGGACGCTGAGATTGCCGCGGGGATCGACGTCCACGGAGGGGATGTTGCGCAATGCGTCGGCGAGCGAGCCACTGCCGGCTTGGATGTCCTTGGTCAGGCTATAGCTGCGCCGATCGATATAGCGTCGCTCGTCCGGCGCCTTGGCTGTCACCGTCAGCGGCTGGACCACGGTCGCGGCGGCCTTGGGTTTGGCGTCTGTCGACGGATCAGCGGCCTGCGCGCTGGCGGGCTGTGCGCCGACGGTCTGGGCGCCGACGGTCTGGGCGCCGGCGGTCTGGGCGCAGAAAGCCGCCGCAAGCAGGGCCGCCGACGCACGTATGATCACCCTGCCCAAGCCCCGCCCCCCACGCACGGCGCTCGCCGGGCTCGTCACTTCAGCCTTCGGTTGTGGCAAATGAAAGACATGAGATCGTCGGGATTCTGTCGAGATCGGCTATCGGGGGCGCCGCGTCCGCGAGCCTCGACGCCCTAATCCCCGCCTTCGTGGCCGCCCATCGGCTCGACGAACGGGCCGACAGGCTCTCCGGCGTCGGGGCGGTAGAAGACGAAGCGGTTACATCCCGCTTCGACCGCCAGCCGGCCGCAGGTGGTGCATTCGAGGATGTCTCCGGAAAATCGGCGGACCGCGCCGGCGATGAGATCGTCGATGATCTGGGCCTGCGACAGGTTCAGGTTTAGATAGTCTTCGGTGAACCCCTGGGCGCGCATCCATTCGGCGGGAGCGCCCGCGACGACGGCTTCGAGATAGGCGGCGCAGCGCCGCGAGGCCGCGACCCGCGAGGCGTCGAGATCGACGTCCTTGATGAACTGCGCCTTCTCGGTGTTCGGAACGGTGGTGTCCCTCATCAGTCCGCCACACGGGCATGCGATCCGGCTCATCGTGACCTCGATCAGCCCGCCGACCGGCTGGCGTTGAAAACGGCAAGCTGGGCGTCGAAGGCGCGCTTGAAAGCGGGCCGCGCTTCGCCGCGGGCCACATAGGCGGAGAGATTGGCGTACGTCTCCAGCATGCCTGTCGAGAGCAGACGGCGCAGCACGTTCACCATCATCAGGTCACCGGCGCTGAAGCCGCCGTCGAGCCAATCAGCGTCGCCGAGCCGACGCGAGAGCTGGTCCAGCCGGTTACGGACGCGGTCGTCCAGCACTGGCCCGCGCTCGTCGTACCAGGCCTGGCCCTTGCCTTCGCGCGCGGCGGATTCGCGGTCGATGATCACGGGCTCCATGGTGCTCTTGGCGGCGAACAACCAAGCGATGGCGCGCGCCCGGCCATTCGCATCGTCCGGCAGCAGGCCCGGATCGCGCTCGGCGATATGGACCACGATGGCGCCGGTCTCGAACAGGGTGAGGTCGCCCTCCTCATAGGTCGGGATCTGGCCGAACGGCTGCAGCGCCAGGTGCGCCGGCGCCTTCACCTCGTCGAATGACAAGAGGCGCACCTCGTACGGCTGGCCGACCTCCTCGAGCGCCCAGCGCACGCGCATGTCGCGCGCCAGGCCCCGGCCGCGATCGGGCGAGAGGGCGAAGGCGGTGATGGTGGGGGTCATGGGCGAGACTCCTGTTTGCGGCATCGCCACGATAGGGCGCCTTCACCCTAGCTAGGACGAACCAGCGGCGCCGAATGCGACACCACCGGCCGCCGATGCGGCCGCGACCAACGCCGCCACCTCGTGCAAGCTCTGCGCCACGCAGACGCAGAGGGCGCTGAGCTCCGGCGTCGGGGGGACGAGGTCGGGAACCATGATGGTCATGGCGCCGGCCGCGGCGGCGGAGCGGACACCGCTGAAGGAGTCCTCTAGCGCCAGGCAGAGGCCGGCCGGCATGCCCAGGCGCTCAGCTGCGACCAGATAGGGGTCCGGCGCCGGCTTGGAGGCGGCGTAGTCGCCCTCGCCGATCACCGCGTGGAAGCGATAGGCCAGATCGTGCGCGGCCAGGTGCGCCCTCACCGTCTCGTGGCTGGAAGAGGTCGCGATGCACCGGGGCAGATCGAGCGTGTCCAGCAGGTCGAGCAGCTCGACCACGCCGGGCTTGAGCTTCAGCTCGCTCGCCGACAGCGCGACGAAACGCTCCGTCATCCGCGCGTAATAGACATCGATGGGAAACCCCTCGCCTAGCGCGCCAAGCATCGCTTCCCGCCCGCGCACCCAGGGCACGCCGATGCTCTGCCGGATCACCGCCGCCGGCACGTCGTGGCCGCCCAGCACGGCGGCCTCGATGAAGGCCCGCTGATACAGCGCCTCGGTATCGAAGATCAGCCCGTCCATGTCGAAGATGACGGCTTGCGGCGCGCGGGGCAGAGACATGACCGGGTTTAGCAGGACGTCGGGGGTGGGCTCCAGCGCCCTTCCCGCCGTTCAGCCCTTGCCGGGCAGGCGCCTAGGCCGCCTCGGTGAGCATCCGGGAGACGATCCGTGAGGCGCAGCCAGCCGAGGGGGCGGCCTCGGCGCTCAGACTGCTTTCGAAGTCCATGAACAAATCTACCAGATCGTCGGCGGTGATGAACGCCGAATCCCCGTTCGGGAAGCGATAGCGCCAGAAGCTGATGATGTGCTCGATGGCGCCAAGCCGCTCGCCCAGCTCGTTGAACAGCTTGGGCGCCTGCAGCAGGAAGTCGCGGAATTTCAGCGGTTCTCCGCCGCCGGTCAGGCCGTGATAGGCGGCGTCATAGACGGCCAGGGTCGCCTTGACCTTGGCGCAGGAGGCTTTGAATTCCCGCGCGATATTCTCGCGCGCCAGGGTCAGATAGGCGCCGGTCTCGTCGGTGACGGCCCCGATCGGACGCTTGGTCTCGATCTGGCGCAGCACCGTCGCCACGCGCGGCATGAGATCCGACAGCTGCCACTTGTAGTAGAGGAAGGCCTTCCAGCAGAAAATGCCTTCCTGGTACTGCTGATGATCGAGCTGCATGGTCAGGCGCAAGGGCTCGAGCGCCGCGTCTGTGGCGTTGGCGAGGATCTTCTGGGTCAGGATCGCCGAATGGGCGCCGGCGGCGCCGGCGTCGCCGACCGACATCCTGACCAAGGGCTCGATCTCCCTTTGGGCGAACTTGAACATGCGCTCGGTGTCGGCCGGCGAAATCTCGAAATAGCCGCGCGCCGGCTCCAGGTCGTGGCGGCGGAGCTGTTCACGCAGCAGGAAGGGGTCGAGCGATGGCGTCTCGTCCAGGATCTTCAACGTCCGCAGGTCAAGGCTGCCTTCGCCGATCTCGACGCCGAAGGCCTGCTCCAGCGAGCGCTCGAAATCGCGCTGGCCGACGAAGATGTAGCGGGCGCCGCGCCGCAGATCGTCGCGATCGATCGGGATCAGCAGCTTGGTCGCAGTGCGGCGTGAGCGGTTGAACTGCTGGGTCTCGTTGCCGCGCAGCCTGTGCTTGACGATGATCGAGGTGTTCAGCGCCGTGGAGCGAAACAGCGGCTTTTCATGGTATTCCGGGTCGCGTTCATTCGTCTTCGCAACCCGGCGAAGATTGAGCACGCGCGAGGTGGAGGCGCTGGTTTCAAGCAGCTCCAGGTCCCTTATTGAGCGATCAGCCATGACGGGTCTCCATTCGGGCGAGGTGATCAGAGTGTTGCATCGGCCATCCTGCGGTCGTCGGCGACCTGAGCGGGGCGCGCCGGGGCGGCGGCTCTCAGACTCGCGTGGGACGCACCAAGCAGGGCGGCGATGGCGACGTGGCGCTGAGAGTTCAGCCGGTAGAGCATGACCGACTTGGCGATCGGCTTGGACGCATTGAGCGCGGCTGTGGCCCAGCGATGGAACTCGGCGTCGCCGACCAGACCCTGGGGCGCCTCGAACGACAGGGCGTGCAGGCCTGCGCTGCGCAGGTTCGCAGGCGGCCGTGGCGGGACGACGCCCAGGCCGCCGGTCAGCAACAGGCAGGCCGGGCCGATCAGGGACGTCGCCGCAAGGAGCGCTGTCTGCGGCACGTCCTTGATGTCGCAGACCTCGCAGATCACGCCAGTGCGCACATAGGACTTGGCGCTTTGCAGCATCGCCGCGACGGCCGAGCGGCCCTGCTGGCTGGAGAGACTGGTGAAGCTGACCGGCATGATCACGCTCAACAGGCGGCCCTCGCCCTCTTCGCTACGCAGCCGATCAAGGCCGCGTGCGATCGTGGCGATGTCGATCTTCTCGATATCCCGCCCCGACAGGGCCTGAAGGTCGGCCGCGCCGAGCGACTCCTCGGTTCCCACGCTGAGGACTCGGCGCGTGATGCGATTGCCGATCTTGGCGAAGCCCTTCAGTTCGATGACCGGTTCGAGGGCGCAGGAAACACGCAACCGCCGCCCATTGGAGGTGATCAGCGGCGACCAGCTCTCGGTGGTGTCAGCCGCCGCGGGCGACGCCGCGACCGCTTCCTGTTCCCGCTCGGCCGCAACGGCCAGCGCGTCGTGGTCGACGCGCACGGCTTCCAGTCCTTGGTCCGTCAGGCGCGTCACCTCGCGGATCACCAAGTCTGCCGGGTCAGCCGCGCCGAGGAAATAGGTGAAAACCTCGCCCAAGCAGCGCAGGCAGGCCAGCTGGGCGGCGTATTTTCCGCCGGCCTGCTGGATAACGAGGAAGTCGGTCTCCGAAACTCTCAGATAGTAGATGGCCTCGCCCAGATGCCGCTCGAGCGTCTTTACGGCATAGGCGTAGACGGCGTCGCGACGTCGCTCCCATCGATCGGCGAGCCGCAGGGCGACGGCCTCCAACGACATCAGGTTGATGTGGCCGCGCGTGAGCAAGGCGGAACCCCGCAGGTTTCGCATCGCCGACGTGATCTCGGGGCTGAAGGCCCGGGTATCCATCTTTGGTCCGCCCAGGCTATGCGGCATCTTCGAGCTCGGCGTCGGGCTCGGCGTCGTCGAGCGCCTGCAGGGCGGCGAACAGCCGCTCGGCCGAGATCGGCTTGGCGAGGTGGGCATTGGCGCCGGCCTCGAGGCTGGCCTTGACGTGCTCGGCCATCGCGTTGGCCGACACCATGATGATCGGCGTCGGGCTGCGTTTCTCCGCCGCTTCCAGCTGACGGATGGTCCTGACCGCGGTCAGCCCGTCCATGACCGGCATCTGGATATCCATGAGGATGGCGGCCACGCCGCCGCCACGCCACGCCTTGACCGCCTCCAGGCCGTTGTCGACGCAGGTGGTCTGGATGCCGGCGCTATCGAGGATGAGCGAAAGCACCTTGCGATTGGCTGCGACGTCGTCGACGACAAGGATCTGCGGCTCGGCCGGATATTCGGCGCCGGCGGCTGGCGACGGCGTCTCGGTCACCGGCTGCGGCCGAGCCGCGGCGCGGGACGCTGTCGGGGCCGCCAGGGTCGGCGCAGCCGCCGCCCGCAACGGCAGGGTCAGGAAAAATACCGAGCCGGCGCCGGGCGTGCTGTCGCAAGACAGCGTCCCTCCCATACGAACCGCGAGGTCCCGAGCGATCGAAAGGCCAAGGCCGACGCCGCCAAACCGGCGCGTCATCGACCCGTCAGCCTGCTCGAACCGGCTGAACAGCCGCTCCGTCTCAGCCGGGTCGAAGCCGATTCCGGTGTCGGCTACGGTGAAGACAGTCATCGCGCCAGACGTGGCCACGGCGACATCGATGCGGCCGCGCTCGGTGAACTTGACGGCGTTGGAGATCAGGTTGGCCAGGATCTGCTTCAGCCGGCCGACATCGCCCATCGCCCAGGCGCTAGCCAGCGGCGCCGGATGCAGCTCGATCGCGATGTCCTTGGCCAGGGCCTCGGCCGCAAACATCTGGACGACCTCCCTGGCCGCACCGGCGACCTCCAACGGCGCTTCGACGATCTCCAGCACCCCGGCCTCGATCTGGGCGATGTCGAGCAGGTCGCGCAGCAGTCGATCGAGAATGCTTCCGGAAGACTGGATCAGCCCCACCAGCTCGCCCTGCCTCGGCGTCAGGGTCTCTTGGGCCAGCAGGTCGGCGACGCCGATCACCCCGTTCATCGGCGTGCGCAGCTCGTGGCTCATATTAGCCAGAAACTGGCTCTTGGCCCGGTCGGCCGTCTCGGCGGCGTCGCGCGCCGCGGCCAGGTCGGCGGCCTGCTTCTTCAGGTCGGTGATGTCCGACAGGACGGTTATCGACCCGCCGAGGGAGATAGGGCGGGTCTCCACCCGTAGGACGCGTCCGTCGGCCAGTTCGTGGTCGAGGATGCTCCGGCCTTGCCGTCTGGCCTCAAGATGGCCGGTCACCCAAGCCGGCTCATCCTCGGCTACGCCGGCATCCTTCACCTGCACGCGCAGCAGGACGTCGCGATAGATCAGCCCCGCGGCTGGCTCGATGCCGAGGCCCGTCAGTTCGGCTTCGAAGGCGTCGTTGCCGAAGACATAGCCGTCAGCCGCGTCGAAGTAGGCCACGGCCTGCGGCAAGGCCTCGAACATGGCGTGAATCCGGTTCAGCGCCGAAACGCGGGCCCGCGTGCCGAGCCAGATCGTCCACAGGCAGACCAGGCCGATCGCCAGGGTCAGCCCGCCGACGCCCAGCGCCAGGACGTCGTGCGGTATGCCGTTCGCCGGCGCCGCGACGGTCGGATC
>OUMD01000012.1_pt1 | contig 6754 bp, 5 predicted proteins | sample 1690831 | NCBI WGS metagenome assembly OUMD01 (sample SAMEA3914812, study PRJEB12502) | metagenome | biome: forest; material: soil | place: Canada | collected 2011-07-07 | depth 0.1 m | reverse complement strand
TCGAGCACGCCATAGCGGCCGATCAGCCCGTCCTGGACGGCATGGATGGACTGATCGGTCTCCAGCTTGCCGGCGCCGTTGTAGTACATGCCGGTCAGGCTGAAGCCGTCGGCGTCGTTCCCGTGGCTGAACCGGCTCATGGCCACCACCTTGTGGAATTCGCCGGGCGGCGACCAGGGCCCGTCCAGGTGGGCGACATCGACGGCGCCCCACAGCCGGTCGTCCGAGTCGAAATGCCAGGTCCCGCCGCCAAAGACATCCTGGTCGCGCAGCGTTCCGACGCTCGCCGCGATCTGGGCGGGCAGATCGTCGATCAGCCGCACATGCGCCGAGCCCACCGCGCCGAAATCGCCGACCGCCGCATAATAGGGACCCTTGGTGTAGTCGATACCGCCGACCACCTGGGGGATCAGGAAGTTCTGGTCCGAATAGCCCTGGCCATGGGTGTTGGTCGGCCGGTTCACCGACATGCCGTCGATGAAGGAGGCGAAGTCGGTGCCGTGGTCCAGGTTGAACCCGCGCAACAGATACTGGTTGGCCTTGCCCTCGCCGGAGTGGATGGTCACCACCAGGCCGGGGATGGTCTCGTAGAGCTGGCCGATGCGGAAGATCGGCCGCAGCTCCGCCTCCTTGCGGGTGATCGAGCCCTGGCTGGCCGTCGACGCCACGCCCAGCAGGTTGGCGCGGGAGGCGGTGACGACGACCTCGGAGACGGTGTTCTCAGACGCGGGTTTTGTGCGGACCGGCTTGGGTGCGGGCGCTGTCTGGCCGTGCGCGCTCATCGCGAAGCCAAGCGCCACCGCGGTCGTCAGATACAAGATTACCCCAAGCTTCATACCCACGTCCCAGCCTCGTGAGCAGGCCATGCCGGGACGAGCTGGGAAATCCAAGCGGGTAACGGTTCCGGCGACGTTGATGAACGTGAAGCGCTGCACTCCAAAACCGCTCATCCCCGCCTCCGCGGGATGAGCGTGTGAGGGATTGGCCGAGTGAATCCTAGAGCGGCTGCGGCGCCGGCGGCGGGTCTTCCGGCAGCGGAATATATTCGTCGTGGTCGTGCTGGGGCAGGGGGATGCGGCCGGCCTTCCAGTCGGCCTTGGCCTGTTCGATGCGGTCCTTGGACGAGGAGACGAAGTTCCACCAGATGTGCCGTTCGCCCAGCGGCTCGCCGCCCAGCACCATCACCGTCGAGTTCTGCACCGCCGTCACCGTCACCGTGTCGCCGGGCGCGAACACCAGCATCTGGCCTTCCACATAATTGCGGCCGTCCACCTCCACCTCGCCCTTGGCGATGAAGATGGCGCGTTCGGGGTGGTCGGCCGGCACGCCGGCCTTGGCGCCGGCGGTCAGCTCCCAGTGGGCGTAGACCATCGGCGAATGGGTCTTCACATTGGCCTTGGCGCCGAACCCGGTCCCGGCGATCAGCCGCGCCTTCATCCCGCCGCCCTCGTAATAGGGCAGGTCGTCGCCGGCATAGTGGGCGAAGGCGGGGTCGATCTCTTCCAGCTCGGTGGGCAGGGCGACCCAGGCCTGGATGCCGTGCATGGCGCCGCCGTGATCGCGCAGCGGCCCGTCGAACCGCTCCGAGTGGCTGATGCCCTTGCCGGCGGTCATCCAGTTGACCTCGCCGGGCCGGATCTGCTGGTCGGAGCCGACGCTGTCCTGGTGGCGCATCTCGCCGGAGAACAGATAGGTCACCGTTGACAGGCCGATATGCGGATGCGGGCGCACGTCCGTCGAGCGCGGAATCCCCGCCGGCATGTCTACCGGCCCCATGTGGTCGAAGAAGACGAACGGCCCCACGGTGCGATGCTTGGCGAAGGGCAGCACCCGGCCGACCTCGAAGCCGCCCAGGTCCCGGCGGCGGGAGTCGATGACGAGTTCGATCATGGTCGGGCTCCGGGCGGGGTCTGCGCGTAAAGCGCCACGATAGGTCTTTGCCTTTCAACCGTCATCCCCGCCCTTGTGGCGGGGACCCATGTTTCAACCGCCGCGACCCGCGAAAGCGGAACCATGGGCGGCTGAGCCGAGCCGGCCATGACCTGGGAAAATGGAAGGCGAACCAAAGTCTTATGTAAGACCTGCATCCATCCTCCCTTGATCATTCCGCCATCATGGGGCACGCGAAGGATCGACCGCCTTCGCATTCCGTCCAAGCTTCAGGATTTCCATCGCCTTGACCGACGTCGCGCCCGCCTTCGATTTCGACGCCCTGGTCGTCGGCGCCGGCGCGGTGGGGCTGGCCTGCGGCTATGCGCTGGCTCAGCGCGGCCTCAGCGTGGTGGTGGTCGAGAAGGAGCGGGCCATCGGCCAGGGCGTCTCCTCGCGCAATTCCGAGGTGATCCACGGCGGCCTCTACTACAAGACCGGCTCGCTGCGGGCCAAGTTCTGCGTCCAGGGCCGCCGCAGGCTCTATGGCTTCCTGGAAAGCCACGGCGTCGCCTTCGACCGCTGCGGCAAGCTGGTGGTGGCGACCCAGGCCGACGAGATCGAGCGGCTGGAAGCCATCGAGGTCCAGGCCCAGACCAACGATGTCGAGGGCATAGCCCCGCTCAGCGGCGCCCAGGCCAAGGCGCTGGAGCCGGAACTCAACGCGGTGATGGCGCTGATCTCGCCGCAGAGCGGCCTCTTCGACAGCCACGGCTATATGCTGGCGCTGCAGGGCGAGATCGAGGATCGCGGCGGCGCGGTGGTCTGCGGCGCGCCCTTCGAAGGCGCCGAGCCGCTCCCCGGCGGCGGGTTCAAGGTCCGCACCGGTGGGGACGATCCCGCCGAACTCACCTGCCGCCTGCTGGTCACCGCGCCCGGCCTCGGCGCCCAGGCCGTGGCGGCGAAGATCGAGGGCTTTCCGCCTACGGACATTCCCAAGGGCTATTTCGGCAAGGGGGTCTATTTCGCCCTCAATGGCAAGGCGCCGTTCCAGCGGCTGATCTATCCGCCGCCGATCAAGGGCGCCCTGGGCACCCACTATCGCCGCGACCTTGGCGGTCAGGCGAGGTTCGGACCCGATCTGCAGTTCGTCACCTCCGAGGACTACACTGTCGATCCGGCCAAGGCGGCCGAGTTCACCGCCTATATCCGCAAGTTCTGGCCAGGCCTGCCCGACGGCGCCCTGACGCCCGACTATGCCGGTATCCGCCCCAAGATCCACGGCCCCAACGAGGCCCAGCCCGACTTCCGGCTGGATGGCGTGGACGCCCACGGCATCGAGGGACTGGTCGCCTTGTTCGGCATCGAAAGCCCCGGTCTTACCAGCTCGCTCGCCATCGGCGAGGCCGTCGCCGACCTGCTCGGCGCCTAGATGATCTCCAGATGATCAGAGGCGTCCACATCCTCAACCTGATGCTGGGCAAGGGCGCCGGCGGCCTGGAGGCCATGGCCCTGAACGCCCACAGGGCTTTGGAGTCCGAAGGCGCGGTGGTGATGTCTATTGGCGCGCCGAAAAGCTGGTTCGGCGGCGCGTTTGAAGGCGAGGCGGGCGCCTATCAGCCCTTCTCCACCTGGTCGCTATTCGACCCCGGCGCCCCGGCGCGACTGCGCGCTCAGACCGCCAAGTTCGCGCCGCAACTGGTCGTGGCCCATGGCTCCCGCGCGACCAGCCTGGCGCTGAAGGCCTTCGCCGGCCGCATCCCGGTGGCGGCCGTGGTGCATAACTTCCGCTCCCGCAAGGACCTTGCTCAAGTCGATCTGGCCATCTGCGTCAGCCAGGCGGTGCTGGAGGATGTCTTCCACCGCGCCCCGCGGCTGCACGCGCGTGTCGTCGAGAATTTTGCGCCCTTGAGCGCAGGCCCCGGCCCCGCGCCGCACGACGGTCCGCCGCGGATCGGCTCCATCGGCCGCATGCATCGCAACAAGGGCTATGACGTGCTTCTTGAAGCCGCTGCACGGCTTAAGGCGAGGGGGCTCGAATTCCGCCTGACCCTGGCCGGGGACGGCCCGGAACTCGCCGCGCTGAAGACCCAGGCCGCCAGCCTCGGCCTCGCCGACATCGTCGACTTCCCCGGCTGGATGGACTCGCCGGTGGATGTGCTGAAGACCCTCGACATCTTCGTGCTGTCCTCCCGGATCGAGCCCTTCGGCCTGGTGGTGATCGAGGCCATGGCCTTCGGGACCCCGGTGGTGGCCACCGACATCGACGGCCCGCGCGACATCCTGGATGGCGGCGAACTCGGCCGACTTGCGCCGAAGAACGATCCCGCCGCCCTCGCCGAGGCGATCGCCTCCACCCTGGCCGATCCCGCCATGGCCCGCATCGTCGCCCAGACGGCGCAGGAGAGCGCCCTGCAGCGCTACTCCCTCAAGGCGGGAGGGGCGCGGTTGGCGGCGGCGCTGGTGCCGGTGCTGAAGGGCGAATGACAGCCGCCCTCGGCCCAGGCCGGCAATAATTGAGGATTGATGCCCTCCAGCTCTCCCGTCACCTTTTCCCCGTCATGGCCGCCCTCGTGGCGGCCAACCATGGATTGTCCAGGCGCGAGCCTTCGCCGTTCGAGATGCGGAGGAATGGGTGGCCGCCACGAGGGCGGCCATGACGGAGTGAAGAGGGGACGATTCGAATCCCAGGCCCCGCAAACCGCATACCGAGCCCCGAAGCCACCGTTCCATCAAGACCTTGAGGGCCTATTCCGCCCGACGGCGCCGAGGTGTCGAAACAAGGGTGGGCGCCCCAACCTTCGCCCCCTGACGCCACGTCAGACTGTTTCGCCCCCGCGCCCTGGACTACACTCCCGTCCAACAAGCGTTTTCCAGCGAGGAAACAAGATGGCTGACGGCGCCGGCGACACCACTCTCGAGACCTTCCGCGCCGAGGCGCGCTCCTGGCTCGAGGCCAATTTTCCCGCCTCGCTCAAGGGCAGGGCCGGCGCGGCCATGGCCGAGCTGGATGGCGGCCGGCCCACGGGCGATGGCGCGGCCTGGCTGAAGGCGATCGGCGAAAAGGGCTGGACCGCCCCGACCTGGCCGACCGAGTACGGCGGCGGCGGCCTCACCGGCAAGCAGGCGCGGGTGCTGCAGGAAGAGATGGACCGCGCGGGCGCCTTCAACCCGATCCTGGGTTTCGGCATGGGCATCACCATGATCGGCCCGACCATCCTCGACTACGGCACGCCCGAGCAGAAGGCCAAACATGTGCCGCCGATCGTGCGCGGCGACCTGCGCTGGTGCGTCGGCTATTCCGAGCCTGGCGCCGGCTCCGACCTGGCCTCCCTGCAGACCAAATGCGTGGATGCGGGCGACCATTGGGTGATCAACGGCCAGAAGATCTGGACCTCCGGCGCGCAATGGTCCGACTGGTGCGGCATGCTGGTGCGCACCGATTTCGACGCCAAGAAGCATGACGGCATCAGCTTCATGCTGGTCGACATGCACCAGCCCGGCATCGAGACCCGGCTGATCAAGCTGATCAGCGGCGACAGCCCCTTCTGCGAGACCTTCATCACCGACGCCACCGCCAGCAAGGACGCCCTGCTGGGCGAGCTGAACCACGGCTGGACGGTGGGCAAGCGCCTGCTGCAGCACGAGCGCGCCAGCCAGACCGGCGCCCGCCCCAGCGGCGCGCGCGCCGTACCGCTGAACGAGGTCGCCAAGAAGTATGTCGAGGTTGACGAGAAGGGCCGCATCGCCGACCCGGACCTGCGCACCCGGCTGGCGGACCATCTCATGCATGTGCGGGCCCACGGCCTGACCATCGCCCGCGCCATGGCCGAGGCCAGGGGCAACAACAGCCCCAGCAACGCCCCCTCGGTGCTGAAGAACTCCGCCTCGGTGATCGGCCAGACCCAGGCCGAGCTGACCCTGGAGATCATGGGCCACCAGGGCCTGGGCTGGGAAGGCGATGATTTTGCGCCGGCCGAGATCGTGGCCGTGCGCAGCTGGCTGGCCGGCAAGGCCATGTCGGTCTACGGCGGCTCCTTCGAGATCCAGAACAACATCATCTCCAAACGCATCCTGGGCCTGCCGGAAACGACACAGTCGAGCTGATAGAGGGGCCCTAGGCCGCGTTGGCGCGACTATCGTCCTGGTCGTCAGCGGGGAGCTGCGCCAGCGCCTCGAACAGCGCCCTGATCTCGATCGGCTTGGCGAGATGGCCGTCCATGCCGGCGGCGATATAGTCCTCCACCTGATGCGGCATGGCGTTGGCGGTCAGGGCCACGATGGGGGTGCGCGGCCGGCTGGCCTGCAGCTCGCGGGCGCGGATGGCGCGGGCCGCTTCGATACCGTCCATGACCGGCATCTGGATGTCCATCAGCACGACATCCCAGTCGCCTTGTTCCCAGGCTTCGATGGCAAGGGCGCCATTGGCCACCACCATGGGATCGATGCCAACCTGATGCAGCAGCGTCTTGATCACCAGCTGATTCACGGGGTTGTCCTCGGCGACGAGGACCTTCAGCGCGTCGAACGTCTCGGTGGGGCTGGTCTCGGCGCCGGTGTCGGAGGGCAGGGCGCTGGCCGTGGCGGACTCGCCGACCCGATGGATCTGCAGCGTCACATAGAAGGTCGCCCCTTGCCCCAGGGCGCTGTGCGCCTCGATGTCGCCGCCCATCATTTCGGCGAGGTCGCGGCAGATCGACAGCCCTAGCCCAGTGCCGCCAAACCGGCGCGTGGTGGAGGCGTCGGCCTGGGTGAATTTCGTGAACAGCGACGCCAGCTTGTCCGGATCGATTCCGACCCCCGTGTCCGACACCGCCAGCCGCAAACCCTGCTGAACCGGCTCGGCCCACACCTTGATCTCGCCCATTTCCGTGAACTTGAGCGC
>OUMD01000008.1_pt1 | contig 8092 bp, 10 predicted proteins | sample 1690831 | NCBI WGS metagenome assembly OUMD01 (sample SAMEA3914812, study PRJEB12502) | metagenome | biome: forest; material: soil | place: Canada | collected 2011-07-07 | depth 0.1 m | reverse complement strand
GCGCAGAACCTGGCCGGTCGGACGAAGGCGTAGAGCTCCAGGGCGTCGAAAATCTCCCGCGAACGCGGCGGCGCCGACAATTCCAGCCGCTTGGCGGTCAGGCCGGCATGGGCCACGATCACCGGGGCGGACAGGGCCAGCTTGCGCGCTTCCGAGGCGCTGACCCGCCGCGCGCCCGCGCCGTCGCAAACGGCCGCCTGGGGTCCGGGCAGGACCACCAGAGCCGGGGCGAGATCGAGGTTGAGAGAAAGAGCGTTCACGCCTCGACGCTAGCGGATCGCGAACGAAAACGGAACGACAGATTGGGGCCTTCAGTAGCGCCCGTGGACGGTGGCGAGGTCGCCTTCCGCGTCCATCGACGCATCGTGCTGGATCAGTACGCTGACCCCGGGCGTCGTGTCGGTGATGACGACCCTGGCGTGGAGTTGTTTCGCCAGCGCTTCGACGATGCTGGTGCCAAGGCCCGGCCTGACCAACTTGGGTCCCTCGCGCATGCCGACCCCATCGTCGCTGACCGACAGGGTCCAGTTGGAGGCGTGCGACTGAAAGCCGACCGTTATGTTACCCTCGCGGGCCAGCGGGAAGGCGTGCTTCAAGGCGTTGATCACCAGTTCCGTGACGATCAGGCCCAGGCTGACCGAGGCGTCCGCGGTCGCGACGCCGTTGTCCGCGTCGACCCGCAGCGTGAGCTTGTCACGGTCGTGGATCATCGAGGCGCTGATGCTCTCGCAGAGTTCCGTGAAATAGGCCCTCAGCTCAACCTCACCCGTTCGAGAGGTGGCGAGCTGTTGTTGAAGGGCGGCCACCGACATGACCCGGCTGTGGGCGTCGTAGAGATGGATTCGGGTCTCGGCGGAGGCCACGCGGCGAGCGCTCTGCATCAGGACGCTGGCGATGATCTGCAGGCTGTTGGCGACGCGGTGCTGCAATTCCTGATAGAGGACCGCCTTCTCGCGCAGCAGGTCGTCTTTCAGCCGCTCGGCGAGCCGAGCGTCGGTGACGTCCGAAACCGCCAACATCAGGCGCACGTTCTTCAGGTCGGCGTATTCCAACACATGGGCGGTGATCACCAGTTGGCGCACCGCGCTTCCGCGCCGTTTAAGGTCCATCTCGTAGGGCGGCACATCGATCGCCCCGGAGAGGGTCGCGCCCAGCAGGGAGCGCAACTGCGGAACCTCCCACTCGCCCGCGCCAAGCGCGAACAGGGACCGCCCGTTGATGAGCGTCGGATCGATCTGAAAGGCTCGGGAAAACGACGCGCTCGCCGCGACGACGCTCAGATCACCATCAAGCAACAGGATCGGCGCCTCGGACGCGACCACCAGGGCCAGCGCCAAACTATCGGCCACGACCGGTGCGATCGCGGTTTCTTCGTCTCCCATTTGGGATCCAATCAGCCGCCAGCGACTCGCGAAGCGAAAGTCGTACGGGTCGGCGCTCAAGCGCGATCAATCAGCCGGGGCCGATTTCAAATCGCTATCTACCTTAGCACGAACCGCAAGCAGGCCGGCGCCTATTCTGAATCCGGATCGAAAACCCGAAATTGACGAAACTCGGCGGCCTCAAGCGACACATCGACTGGCGCATCGTCGAATTCAGCCACGGGGCCCAGGAAAATGTCCCGCACCGCCATGGCTCGCCACTGAGCGGCGAGCCTGAGAAATTCGAGCGATACGGATTCGTCAGCCGAAATCACGGCGTTGGCGGCGCACTCGGCGGCCCGCATGCGGCACTGTTCGGCGTCCATAGGCGCGGGTCCTCCAGGGTTCTAGGAGCGCCCGCGCGCATTGAAGGTTCCTTGAAGCAGACGGAATTCGCGCTCTGGCGCGCTAAACGCGTCGGACGGCCCGCAGGATGATCAGCAGGACGATCGATCCAGCTGCGGCGGTCAGGATGGTCGAGATCCACCCGCTGCCGACATGGATGTGCAGGACGCCGGCGAGCCAGCCGCCGATGAAGGCGCCGATGATGCCGACGATGATGTCGCCGATCAGGCCAAAGCCGCCGCCCTTGACGAAGACACCGGCCAGCCAGCCGGCGATGGCGCCGATGATCAGCCAGGCAATGATATTGTGGGAACTCATCTTTTCAGCCCCTATGTCTTGACGCGGGCCGGCCAGGCGCCGGCTCACGATCCTTGGAATAAGCTTAACAGATCGAAAGAGTTCCATAGACCTCGAAATCCGGAGCTCGGGCCGGGTCGAAAGAATCCGCACGGCGCACCTCGAAACAGAACGGGAACATGCTATAGGCGTTGAGATGGACGGCGCCGCCCTCCCTGCCCTGTTGCCTGCGCGGTTCGCCGAATGGTTCGACGCGCGTGGATGGGCGCCGCGCAGCCATCAGCTGGCCATGCTGGAAAAGGCGCGCACCGGACGCGACGCCCTGCTGATCGCCCCCACCGGCGGCGGCAAGACCCTGGCCGGCTTCCTGCCCAGCCTGGTCGAACTGATGCAGCGGCCAGCGCGCAATGGGCCGCCGGGGCTGCACACCCTCTACATCTCGCCCCTGAAGGCGCTGGCGACCGACGTGGCGCGCAACCTGACCGCGCCGGTGACGGAGATGGGCCTGCCGATCACCATCGAGGCGCGCACGGGCGACATGAGCGTCGCCAAGCGGCAGCGGCAGCGTCTGTATCCACCGGACATATTGCTGACGACGCCGGAGCAGCTGGCGCTGTTCTGCGCCTGGGAAGGCAGTCGCGCCTTCTTCGCCGACCTGAGCCAGGTGATCATCGACGAGATCCACGCCATCCATTCGTCCAAGCGCGGCGACCTGCTGTCGCTGGGTCTCGCGCGATTGCAGGAATTCGCACCCAACCTGCGCAGGACGGGGCTGTCGGCGACGGTGAATGATCCGGACATGCTGCGGCGCTGGCTGTCGCCCGGCCCCGGCATGGTCGATCTGGTGCTGGGCGAGCCCGGGGCGCCGGCGGTGATCGATGTTCTGCTGTCGGACAATCGCGTGCCCTGGGCCGGCCACACCGCCCAGCACGCCATGGCCGAGGTCTATCAGGTGATCAAGGGCGCTCAGACCGCGCTGGTGTTCGTCAATACGCGGTTCCAGGCCGAGTTCGCCTTCCAGGAGCTGTGGCGGCTGAACGACGACAACCTGCCGATCGCCCTGCACCATGGCTCGCTGGCGCCGGAACAGCGGCGCAAGGTGGAGGCGGCGATGGCGCGGGGGGACTTACGCGCCGTGATCTGCACCTCGACCCTGGATCTGGGCATCGACTGGGGGGCGGTGGACCTGGTGATCCAGCTGGCCGCGCCGAAGGGCTCCTCGCGGCTGGTGCAGCGGGTGGGCCGCGCCAACCACCGGCTGGACGAGCCGTCGCGAGCCCTGCTGGTGCCGGCCAACCGGTTCGAGATGCTGGAGTGCCGCGCGGCGGCCGACGCGGTGGCCGAAAACGCCCTGGACGGCGATCCGGCCCGCGACGGCGCCCTGGACGTGCTGGCGCAGCACATCATGGCCTGCGCCTGCGGGGAGCCGTTCGACGAGGATGATCTGTACGCGGAGGTCTGCCGCGCTGGTCCGTTCAAGGCCTTGAGCAGACCAGACTTCAACGAGGTCCTGGAGTTCGTCTCCACCGGCGGCTACGCCCTGAAGACCTATGACCATTTCCGTCGGATCGTGAAGGGCAGAGACGGTAAATGGCGGGTGCGCAATCCGCAGACCGCCCTGCGCCATCGGCTGAACTCCGGCGCCATCGTCGGGCCCGAGATGCTGAACGTCCGCATCGGCCGGCGTGGCGTGGCGGGCCGCAAGATCGGCGAGATGGAGGAGTGGTATTTCGAAGGCCTGAGCAATGGCGACACCTTCCTGTTCGCCGGCCAGATCTGGCGCTTCGAGGGCATCGTCGGCCTGGACGTGCTGGTGACACGCTCCCACGACACCGACCCGAAAATCCCCTCCTGGGGCGGATCGAAGTTTCCGCTCTCCACCTATCTGGCCAAGCGGGTGCGGGGGATGGTGCATGACGAGGAAGGCTGGCGGCGGCTACCTGACGACGTACGGGAGTGGCTGGAGGCGCAGAAGGACCACTCCAGCATTCCGGACACGGACGGCCTGCTGATCGAGACCTTCCCGCACCAGAAGCGCCACTTCATGTACTGCTATCCGTTCGAGGGGCGGCTGGCCCATACAACCCTGGCCATGCTGCTCACGCGAAGGCTGGACCGGCTGGGCGTCGGGCCGGTGGGCTATCTGGCCAACGATTACGCCGTGTCCGTCTGGGCGCTGGAGTCCATGGCCGACATCGATTTCGACGCCCTGTTCCAGGAGGACATGCTGGGCGACGACCTGGAGGCCTGGCTGGAGGAAAGCTATCTGATGAAGCGCTCCTTTCGGCAATGCGCGCAGATCAGCGGCCTGATCGAGCGGCGGTTTCCGGGGCAGGAGAAGAGCGGCCGGCAGGTAACGTTTTCGTCCGACCTGATCTTCGACGTGTTGCGCCGGCATCAGCCGGACCATCTGATGCTGAAATGTGCGCGCACGGATGCGTCACAGGGCCTGCTTGATCTTCAGCGGCTGGGCGAGTTCCTGGCCCGCATCCGCGGTCGAATCCAGGTAACCAAGCTGGATAAGCTTTCGCCCTTCGCCGTGCCGATGCTGATGGAGATCGGCAAGGAGCCCGTCTATGGCGGGAGGGCGGGCGAAATGGTGCTCGAGGCGGCCAGCCTCGAGGCCTTGATCGAAGAGGCGATGGCGTGAGCGCGGCGTTGAACAGATCCAACTATTCCTTCGCGGCCAGCTCCTGTGGCTCGGCCCGCGTCGGTCTGGCCGGCGCCGAGGTGCTGATGCGGGCGTCCGGCGCCCTGTGGATCGAGGCTACGCAGACCCTGGCGGTGGCCGACCTGCATTTCGAGAAGGGCTCGGCCTATGCCGCGCGAGGCCAGATGCTGCCGCCCTATGATACGGGCGAGACCCTGCGCCGGCTGGAGGCCGAGGTGGCCGCCTTGTCTCCACGCACCCTGGTCTTCCTGGGCGACAGCTTCCACGACGGGCGCGCCGAGGGCCGGCTGGCGGCCCGCGACGCCATCCGCCTGGCCGAGCTGGCGCGTGGCCGGCAGCTGATCTGGGTGGTGGGCAATCACGACGCGGACGGGCCGCGCAGCCTGCCCGGCGAGGTGGTCGAGGACCTGATGGTCGAGGGGCTTCTGCTGCGCCACGAGCCCCAACCGGGCCTGCAGCCGAATGAGACCGCCGGCCACCTGCATCCCAGCGCTCGTATTGTCGCCAGGGGACGCTCCGTACGCAGACGGTGTTTCATCACCGACGGTGAGCGGGTGATCCTGCCAGCCTTCGGCGCCTATGCCGGGGGCCTGAGCGTGCGCGATGCAGCCTTCAAGGGCCTGTTCGCCCGCGTCCCAACCGTCGTCGCCCTCGGCGCCGATCGCGCCCATGTGGTGGCCTGGACCTCGGTGGCGGGGGAGTAGGCGGCCGTCGCGCGGATCAGCTCCCTAATCGGGAATCGGAGGAACATCATGGCGGACACCGAGCGTCCATCCTTCATCGCCCACTGGAGCGAGCTCGAGAAGGCTGACGACAATCACTATGACGGCGACGATGAGCTGATGGGCATCGGCGCGCCCTTGGGCCGGCTGTTCGGCCTGACCCGGGTTGGCATCCATCATGTGCGTCTGCCGTCGGGCCGGCGGACCTCCTTTCCCCACGCCGAGCGCACCGAGGAGGAGTTCGTCTATGTGCTCGAAGGCGAGCCCGACGCCTGGATCGATGGCGAGCTGCACCGGCTGAAGCCGGGCGACGCGGTGGGTTTTCCCGCCGGAACGGGCATCTGCCACAGCTTCCTCAACAACACCGAGGCCGAGGTGCGGCTGCTGGTGGTGGGCGAGAAGCGGGCGGACAACACCTACTTCTATCCCCTGCACCCCGACCGGCCGCGGGAACGCGAACAGTTGTGGGAAAGCCATCCGGATCCTGAGCTGGGCCCGCACGACGGCCTGCCCGATAAGGTGCGGACCGCGCAAGCTATGCGGGACGGCGCGGGATAGGCGGTGGAGCGCCGCGACCAAGGCGGCGCTTACGAGGCTCTGGCTTCTCTGGCTGCGGCGCATACGCCGGCTGACAGCTCGCCCTGAACGCCCCCGCCGGGCGCGACAGATTCAAAGGGCTTGACAGATTACTCTGCCACATAGAGTTATCTGCACGGTTGGTCGCAAACGCGTTTCTGCTGACCCTTCATCGGAGCAGGTCCATGACCCTCGACAAAGCCCAGGCGGCGCGGGCGCTCGCCGATATTGACCACAGCCAGCGCTATTCGAGCAGCCTCTATAGCTACGGCCGCGCCTCGCCCTATCTGATCATCGCCGGCGTCATGTGGCTGGTCGCCGACCTGCTCACCCAGTTCAGTCCCTTCGACAAGGCCTGGATCTGGCCGGTGGTCAGTCTGGTCGGGACGATTGGCTCCATCATGTTCACCTTTGGCCAGACCCGAAGGGACGCGAAGTCGCAACCGTCCGGCAAGCGGAATCTGTTCTGGCGCTTCATGGCGGTGTGGCTGGCGGTGTTCGCCTTCATGGTCGCCACCTTCACCATCTACGGCCTGGATGACGGTCGCCAGCAGCATAGCTTCATCGGGGTCTTCTTCGGCTGCGTGTACGTCGCCGTCGGCGTCTTCATGGGCTGGCGGATGGTGGCGATCGGCGCCGCCTTGGCGGTTCTCAGCATGGTCGGGTTCTTCGCCGTACATGACTATTACCTGGCCTATATGGGCGTGGTCGGCGGCGGCGCCCTGATCGTCTCGGGCCTGTGGCTACGGGCGGCGTGATGAGCGGCCCCGACGAGATCATCCACCAATCCACCCGGCTGAAGCTGATGGCCGCCCTGAGGGGATTGCCCGCGGGCGAGATGGTGGAATTCACCCGGCTTAGGGCGATGTTGAAAGCCACCGACGGCAATCTGGGCGCCCATCTGACGGCGCTGGAAAAGCCCGGCTATATCGAGGTGACCAAGGACTTCGTCGGCAAGAAACCCCGCACCCGGGTGGCGATCACCCGCGCCGGCCTTGCGGCCTTCGACAACCATGTGGCTTATTTGCGGGAAATTATCGACGGCTGAATCAACCTGGTCGACCATCGCCACATTACCAACGGGCCTTGCGGGTTAACTCAACATATGTTGAGTTAGCAGAATGATGCGTAAACGAGCCCCCTCCCCACAATCGCGCGCCATTCTTGAGGCGCTGCTCTCCCAGTCTCGGGACTGGCAATACGGTTACGACCTTTCCAAGCGGGTGGGGCTCAGCTCGGGGACCCTCTACCCGGTTCTCATTCGCCTGCACGATCGCGGTCTTCTCGAGGCCAAATGGGTCGATGCGGAGCGACCCGGGCGACCCGCCCGACACGCCTATCGCCTGACACCCGAGGGCTTGGCCTTCGCTCGCGGCGTAAATGACCTTCACAAAGATCGGCCATCATCGAGCGACGAGGTGCTCGCATGACAATCAGCATTGGCGCGAAACGGCGGCTGGCGGACCTGCTGATGGGCCACGCACGGCGCCGCCTTCGCGGCCAACGCCCCGACTGGGCGGAAGCCATGATGAGGGAAGCCGAAGAGCTCGACTCCGACGATGAGCGGCTACGCTGGTCGACCGGCTGCGCCTACGCCAGCTACCGCGCGCCCGCGGCGCTGGATGACTTCGTCTATCCCGTCGCCCTGATGGCGGGCGTCGCGCTGATGTCGGCCTACCAGTGGAGCGCCGACGAAGGTCTGGGAACCGTGGCCGTGATCTGCATGATCGGCGTCCTGCTCGGCGTGCTCGAGCCGCGGCGCAACCTGCTTTCCGCCGCGGCGATCGGCGCGGTCGTCACCGCCGTGAACGGCTTCGAGACCCTCACCGGCATCAAGCCGACCTATGAGATCAGGTTTCACAGCCTGGTGCATGACGCGAAATGGACCGTGTTCATCGCGCCGGCCCTCGTGGCCTGCATCGTCGGCCGCTACGCTGGTCAGGTGCTTCGTTCGACGCCGGACGAGGCCGCGTGAGCCCCCAGGCCAAGACCACCGACCTGGCCGGCGAGATGCTCAGCAAGGCGCCGCAGGCGACGCTGATGTTCTGGCTGGTGAAGAT
>OUMD01000004.1_pt1 | contig 8829 bp, 9 predicted proteins | sample 1690831 | NCBI WGS metagenome assembly OUMD01 (sample SAMEA3914812, study PRJEB12502) | metagenome | biome: forest; material: soil | place: Canada | collected 2011-07-07 | depth 0.1 m | reverse complement strand
GTGGGTGGCGCTTCCGGCGACCACAACCGAGCCCTGAGCGCCGCAGGTCAGGGCGGCGATCTTCACCTTATCGCGTATGGCCTGGGTCGCGTCGGCGAAATTGGCCGCGCCAGTCAAGGCGACGATCTCGTCCTCGTTGGCGAACAGCACGTCCACCTCGGCGGCGATAAAGGCGAGCAGGGCCTCGCGGTGGCGATGGACCACGAAGCTGTCCGAGACCGAAAGCGCGATGGTGCGGTCGGCGGCGCGCGCCAGACCGGCGGCCTTGGCGAAGGCCTTGCGGGCTTCCTCGGGGTCGAACAGATAGCCCTCGAAATAGGTGATGGCCGCGCCCTCGATCACCTTGGGATCGACATCGGCCGGCGCCAGTTCGGTGGCCGCGCCCAGATAGGTGCACATGGTGCGCTGGCCGTCGGGGGTTACGTTGATCATGCAGCGGCCAGTGCCCGCCCCGCCGACCAGCCGCGTCCCGTGGAAGCTGGCGCCGATAGCGTTCATGTCGTGGGCGTAGACGTCGCCCAGGGTGTCGTTCGCCACCTTGCCGATGAAGGCGCCGCGTCCACCCAGGCTGGCGACGCCGGCGATGGTGTTGCCGGCGGATCCACCGGAGGTCTCGATGGCCGCCCCCATCCGCCCGTAGAGCGCCGCCGACTGTTCGGCGTCCACCAAGGCCATCGATCCCTTGACCAGGCCTTCGCGCTCAAGGAAGTCGTCGCCGGCGGTGGCGATCACGTCGACAATGGCGTTGCCGAGGGCGGCGACATCGTAGAGTGCGGTCATGTGCGAGGGTCCGGTTGATGCGACGGCGCGGTTATAGGGTTATGGCGCGCGCTGGCAATGCGCTGCATGGGGGCGTCTCGGCATGACTCGTCTGGTTATCCTGACGCCATCGCCCGAAGAGCCCCGGTTCGCCATGATCCTCGACCGCTGGGTCGGGCGGCTGCGGTCGCCGCTGGAGGCGGTCGGCTTTGGGGTTGAGGCTCGGCCCTGGACGGATGTCGGGAGCTTGAGCGGCGTCGGCGCCGTTACCCCCCTGCTGGCCTGGAGCTACCACCGCGAGCCGGCCGCCTGGGCTGCCCTGCTGGATCGGCTCGACCGCGAAGGCGTGCGCGTCGCCAACCCCACCGAGGTCCTGCGCTGGAATACCCGCAAGACCTATTTGGCCGCGCTGGAAGCGGCTGGCGCGCCGATCATCCCGACTCTGTTCGCCGATGAGGTCACCCTCACTATCCTGGCCGAGGCGCACGCGCGGTTCGGGCCCGAGATCATCGTCAAGCCGCAGATATCCGGCGGCTCCCACGCCACCGTGCGGCATACTCAGGGCAAGCCGCTGGCCGACGGCCCCGATGGTCCCGCCATGCTGCAGCCCTTCCTGCCGGCGATCACCGGCGAGGGGGAGATTTCCCTGCTCTATTTCGGCGGCGCCTTCAGCCACGCCATCGCCAAGATCGCCCGCGCCGACGACTTCCGCGTCCAGTTCCAGCACGGCGGCCGCTACGAGGCGATCACGCCGTCGCCCGAGGCCCTGGCGGCTGGCGACGCCGTGCTGAGAGCCGCCGGCCGCGACCTTGCCTACGCCCGCATCGACCTGCTGCGCGGCGAAGATGGCGTGCTGCGGCTGATGGAGCTGGAGTGCATCGAACCCGACCTCTACCTCGACCTGGCGCCCGACGGCGGCGCGGCGTTCGCGCGGGCGATGGCTGGGGCCTTGGGTGTGTAACTGGGTGGGCCTGTAACCCCTCGGCCTAAGCCCCCAAGAACAGCTCCCTAGACGGGCACAGGTCCGCCACCAGACACACGGCGCACTTCGGCTTCCGGGCCACGCACACATAGCGCCCATGCAGGATCAGCCAGTGGTGGGCGCGGGTCAGATAGGGCTCCGGCACAATCGCCATCAGGTCGTGCTCGACCTGGTCCGGCGTCTTGCCGCTCGACAGCTTCAGCCGGTGCGACACGCGGAAGACGTGGGTGTCGACAGCGATGGCCGGCTCGATATCCAGCTCGTTCAAAACGACGCTAGCCGTCTTGCGGCCGACGCCGGGCAGGGCCATCAGCGCCTCGCGGTTCAGTGGAACCTCGCCGCCGTACTGCTCCACCAGAATTTCCGACAGCCGGATCAAATTCTTGGCCTTGGTGCGAAAGAGGCCGATGGAGGCGATGAAGGGGATCAGCCCCGCCTCGCCGAGTTCCAGCATCTTCCCAGGCGTGTCGGCGACGGCGAACAGCTTCTCGGTGGCCTTGTTCACCGAGACGTCCGTCGCCTGGGCCGACAGGGCTACCGCGGCGACCAGGGTGTAGGGGCTGATGTATCTCAGCTCCGTGCGCGGATCGGACGTGGCGGCGGCGAACCGTTCGAACAGGGTCTGAATGCGGGCCTTTTCGGCGGGAGAGACACGCCGCTTGGCGGGCTTTGATTGCGGCTTGGGCTTGGGCGTCGCTGGCATGCCGCGACCATGCCGTGCGCCGGCCAAGCTCTCAAGCCGCGCCTTCGCGCCGCCCGGCCAGTTTGGTACAGTGCCCCATGACCACCCTCTACATGGACGCGGAGATCATACCGCACCGGTCGCTGTCCAAGCGCGGCTTCTATTGGGTGATCGGCCTTGTGATCGTCTTCAACCTGATCACCGGCTGCTTCTTCGTCTTTGCGCTGAAGGCCTTCCCCGTGCCGATCTTCCTCGGCCTCGACGTGCTGGGCGTCTTCCTGGCGTTTCGGTTCAACTACAAAGGCGCCGGACAGATCGAGCGGGTGCAGATCTCCGCCCAGGAGGTGAAGGTGCTGCACCAGTATGGCCGCCAGGCGCGCACGGTCTGGACCTCGCCGACCGCCTTCACCAAGGTGGCCCTCGACGACGCCGGAGAGCACCATGCCCGCGTTCGCCTACACCTGTCCGGCTGCGCGGTGATCGTCGGCGCCGCGCTCAGCCCCGGCGAGCGGGACGATCTCGCGGCCGCCCTTGACGAGGCGATCCGCAAGGCGCGGCTGGAGCGGGGGTAGGGGCCGATCTAATTGCTCACCCGAAGGGGGAGCTGTCGCGCAGCGACTGAGGGGGCCTGGCCGCTACGCCGGCGATGGGCGGGTGATACTTGCCGCCTCAGGTGCGCTTCGCACACCTGCCTCCCCCAGCGGGGGAGGAATTTACAAAATAAACCGCGACAGGTCCGCGTCCTGCGACAGCGCGCCGATCCGGTCGCGCACGTAGGCGCCGTCGATGGTCACGGCCGCCTCGGCGCCGTCGCCGGCGGTGAAGCTGATCTCCTCGACCACCTTCTCCAGCACGGTTTGCAGCCGCCGCGCGCCGATGTTCTCCACCGAACTGTTCACGGCCACCGCCGCGTCGGCCAGGGCGTCGATGGCGTCGTCGGTAAAGGTCAGCGTCACCCCCTCGGTCAGCATCAGGGCCTGGTGCTGGCGGATCAGGTTGGCTTCCGGCTCGGTGAGGATGCGGCGCATGTCGTCGCGGCTCAGCGGCTTTAGTTCGACGCGGATCGGCAACCGGCCCTGCAATTCCGGCAACAGGTCCGACGGCTTGGCCACATGGAAGGCGCCGGAGGCGATGAACAGCACATGGTCGGTCTTCACCGGCCCGTACTTGGTCGAGACCGTCGTGCCTTCGATCAGCGGCAACAGGTCCCGCTGCACGCCTTCGCGGCTGACGTCGGCGCCGGCGCGGTCGGAGCGCGAGGCCACCTTGTCGATCTCGTCGATGAAGACGATGCCGCTGGTCTCGGCCAACTGCAGCGCCTCCTGGGTCAGGGCGTCCTGGTCCAGCAGCTTGTCGCTCTCCTCGGCGATCAGTGGGGCATAGGCGCCGGCGACGGTGGTCTTGTGGGTCTTGGTGCGGCCGCCGAAGGCCTTGGACATCATGTCCGAGATGTTCAGCACGCCCATGGAGGCGCCCGGCTGGCCGGGAATGTCGAACCCCTGCATGGGCGAGGCGGTGTCGGCGAGCTGTAGCTCGACTTCCTTGTCGTCCAACTCCGAGGCCCGGAGCTTCTTGCGGAAGGAGTCCCGCGTGGCGGGCTGTGCGCCCGGACCGACCAGGGCGTCGAGGATGCGATCCTCGGCGGCGGCTTCGGCCCTGGCGCGCACGGCGCCGCGGCGCTTGTCGCGGACCATGGCCATGGCCTGTTCGACCAGGTCGCGCATGATCTGGTCGACGTCGCGGCCGACATAGCCGACCTCGGTGAACTTGGTGGCCTCGACCTTCAGGAAGGGCGCCTGGGCCAGGCGCGCCAGGCGGCGGGCGATCTCGGTCTTGCCGACGCCGGTCGGGCCGATCATCAGGATATTCTTCGGCGTGATCTCGTCGCGGATCGCCTCGGGCGCGCGGCGGCGGCGCCAGCGGTTGCGCAGGGCCACGGCCACGGCCCGCTTGGCCTCGGCGTGGCCGACGATAAAGCGGTCGAGCTCGGAGACGATCTCGCGCGGGGAAAACTCGGTCATGTAAAGGTCTCTCAGCCTTCCAACGTCTCAACGGTCAGCGCGCCGTTGGTGTAGACGCAGATGTCTCCGGCGATCGCCATCGCCCGCCGCGCGATGTCCTCGGCGGAAAGATCGAAATCCACCAGCGCCCGCGCCGCCGCCAGGGCGAACTGGCCGCCGGAGCCGATGGCCGCGACGCCGTATTCCGGCTCCAGCACGTCGCCGACGCCGGTGACGGTGTAGATGGCGCTCGTGTCGGCGACGATCAGCATGGCTTCCAGCCGGCGCAGGTAGCGATCCGTGCGCCAGTCCTTGGCCAGGTCGACGCAGGCCCGCGCCAGCTGGTCCGGATACTGCTCCAGCTTGGCCTCCAGCCGCTCGATCAGGGTGAAGGCGTCGGCGGTGGCGCCGGCGAACCCGGCCAGCACCTTGCCGCCGGCCAGGCGGCGGACCTTCTTGGCGTTGCCCTTGACGATGGTCGGCCCCATCGAGACCTGGCCGTCGCCGGCGATCACGGTGGAGGATCCTTTGCGCACGGCCAGGATGGTGGTGCCGTGCCAGTTGGGAAAGGTGTCGTTCATGCCGCGCATGTGGCCCGTTTAGACGCGGGGTTCAAGCGCCAGCCGACGCAGGCGGCGGCCCAGTCCCAAGCCTATCCGGCCAGGCGGTCTTCGGTTTCCGCCATCAGCCGGCCGATCTCGGTCAGCAACAGCGCCGGTGAAATCGGCTTGGCGACGACCCCGTTCATGCCCGCCGCAATATATTCCGCCCGCTGATGCACCATGACGTTGGCGGTGAGACCGATGATCGGGGTCTGGCCCGCCGGGCCAGGCAGGCCGCGGATCGCGCGGGTCGCTTCGACGCCGTTCATGTGCGGCATCTGGATGTCCATCAGGATCAGGTCGTGGGCGCCCAGCCGCGCGGCGTTGAGGCCGGCGAGACCGTCTTCGGCCTCTTCGACCTGGGCGCCCAGCCGGGCGAGCAGGGTGCGGGCGACCAGCCGGTTGGTCGGGTTGTCCTCCACCAGCAGGATGCTCACCCCGTCCAGCAGACCTTCGTCCGGCGCTTCGGCGATCAGGGGCATGGCGGCGGGGGCGTCCAGTTCCAGCCAAAAGGTGGATCCTTCGCCGGCGACACTGGTGAAATGGACTTCCCCGGCCATCTGCCGGACCAGCCCCTGGGTGATCGCCAGACCCAATCCGGTCCCGCCGAAGCGGCGGGCGGTGTCGCCATCGCCCTGGCGGAACCGCTCGAACAGGTGGTTTTGGGCCTCGGGCGTCATGCCGATGCCAGTGTCCTGGACCTCGAAGCGGATGTGGCGGACGCCGGCGTCGCCGGTCTTCACGGACAGGCGCGTGGCGACGAACCCGGCGCTCGTAAACTTCACCGCATTGCCGACCAGGTTGAACATGGCCTGGCGCAGGCGCGTCGGGTCCGCGTCGATCCACAGGTCGTCGCCAACTATTTCGCAGCGCAGGTCGACGCCCTTCGCGCGCGCCTGGCCGCCCAGCATGACGGTGACCGCCTTCAGGGCGTCGCCGATGTTCATGGGTTCGGGCGCCAGCTCGAACTGGCCGGCTTCGATCTTCGAGAAATCGAGAACATCGTTCAGAAGCTGGGACAGCATCCGGCCGCAGTCGTCGGCCTGTCGCATCAATTCCCGGCCTTCCGGGGAGATCGACTCGGTTTCCAGCAGATGCAGGGCGCTCAGAACACCGTTCATCGGCGTGCGGATTTCGTGGCTGACGTTGGCGAGGAATTCCGCCTTGGCGCGCGTCGCCGATTCGGCCTCGGTCTTGGCTTCCTGCAGCGCCGCTTCGATGGCGACGCGCTCGGTGACATCGCGACTGACATCGATCACGCCGACGGGGACGCCGTTCTCGAAGACGACGCGGGCGCTGGACTGCAACCAAACCCAATGACCGTCCTTATGCCGGACGCGCGCCGTCACGATTTGGGGTTGGTGGGGATCGTCCATCATTCGCCGAGCGACCTGGCGGATGTCCTCGAGGCTATCGGGGTGAGCCAGATCCCAGCGGGACGTCCCGACCAGCTCTTCGGGGTGGTAGCCCAGGATCGCAAACGAGGCCGGCGAAATATATTCGTTCACGCCATCCAGCCCTGTGCGGCTGATGATGTCGGTGATGTTCTCGGCGAGAATCCGATACTGGCTCAGGCTGTGATTAAGCCGCCGGCTGGCCTCCTGTGCGGAGGGGGTCTCAAGGGCTCGGCCCAGCGTGAAGATCGCCCCCAATCCAAGCGCGACCCAGATTGGGGCCAACTCCCGCCAGCCATGTCCATCGCGCAGGGCTATGACGGACAGCGCGGCGGCCGCCGGCAAGACGCCGGCGAGGACGAAAATCGCGGGCGTATTGTAGAACAGCAGCACCGTGACGGCGCCAAGCGCCAGGATCAAGGCGAACCCGCTGGCCTGGCCTGCCCGATCGCCGCTCGCGACAAGCATGACGCCGAGGAGCAGCCAACACAGCAGCTGGGCGAGATAACTGGCGATGAAGTTCCGCCGGGCCGAGGCTTGAACGGGGTTCAGGTCCGACTGGCGTTGGGTGGCGAACCAACTCCAGGCCTCAACGACAAGGCTGCCGACCAGCCAAAGGGCGGCGATTTGCAGGGGAAGAACCAGCCCAGCCAGGAGGGCGCCCACCATGGTGAGCACCAGACGCGCGGCCGCCACCTGATGGATCGCCACGGCGGCCTCGTCCAGCCGGACATCCATGGACACCGCGGGCGTCGCAACGCGCGGCTTGGCCAGCGCCAGGCGACTATCATCCGTTCGCATATCGCCTGTCTCCGCCCTTCGGCTGGATCAATCAGATAGGCCGGAACTGGCTACGGGTTTGCTAAAGCGCCGCTGCGACATTTCGCCCGCTAGGGTTCGAGGCTTTCAGGGCGACACCGGAAGCTCGGCGGCAAGGGCGTTTTGACCGCGTGGCTTGGCGACTCACCGGTCGACGCGGGCGACCTCGCGATCGCCGTCGACGATGTCGATCGCCAGATAATGCTGCGACTTATTTATATATTTCCTAGCAAGAACAACAACATCGTCGTCACTGTCGGCCTCGACCACGACAAACTGCGGGACGCTGTAGCGACTGTCCTGTATATAGAAGAAGTAACTATTCATGATCGCCTCCGGTGCAGGTTCCCCCAAACCCGGAACGATTGATATTTGCTGTTTCAGATCTCGATCCGACGCTTTCCTGCACTTAGGCGCGCCGCCTCTAACTTAATTAACGACCTAGGCTGCTGGGCGTTCCCACAAAGCCGGCCCACCGGCGGCGGCGCTTGCGGCGATGGGGGGCGAGGCCCTATCGTCCTTGGCGTGCACGGGGGGCCGGGTTCATGCGCGTCGCCGCTCTCATTATCCTGCTTGCGGCGACCGGGCCTAGCCTGTGCGAGGCCGCGCTGATGCCGCAAGATCCCGGGGCCTATCGGCCCCACGAAGGCGACTTCAGCATCGACTTTCCCAAGGCGCCCGACACGTCCAGCCGCCTGACCACCAACGGCCGCGAACGGGTCTACATGGACAACGAGGGCGACCAACTCTTCCTGGTGACCGTGGTCAACTACTACCTGAAGGGCAACGCCAGCGAGGGGATGTTCAGCGAACGACTGCGCAACTTCGCCCTGGCCGACGACGCGACCCTGCTGTCCAGCCGAAAAGTCGTCTGGGCCGGCGAAACCGCCTGGGAAGGGACGCTCAGCGTGGGGGTGTCCGACATCGTCGTGCGCATGGCGATGCACAAAGGCCGGCTGTATGAGGCCATCTACCAGGGCGTCGCCGAGGATCCGCACGAGGCGGCTGGCCGCAAGTTCCTGGATTCACTGCATTGGATGGATGGGGCGCCGGTCTCGAAACCGGACGGCGGGACGCCGCTCGTGGGCGCCCCGCTGAAGGTGGAAGCGGCTGTCAGACCCGCCGCTTCCTCGTAAGGTTTTAGACGTGCTTGGCGACGCGGTTGCACTTGGCCAGCTTTTCGGCCGGCAGAGCGCCGAACGAGGCCAGGGCGCCCACTTCGCGGGTCAGGCCTTCGCAGGCCGCCGGCGGGTCGATGTCGGACACGTCCGACAGGGTGGTGCAGACGTCGTCCTTGCAATTCCAAACGACGCCGGCGGCGTCGACTTCGGCTTGCTTGGTGGGCGCCATCAGCTTCGCCGACCAGCCGCCATCGGCCATGGCGGAGCTCGAGACGGCCATGGCGGCCGCCAGAATAAGTCCAAATTTCATCATTAGATCGCCCCTTCGCGGTGCGTAGCCGGTTAATCCCAAGCCAATAGCGGGGTGCGAGCCTACGATATTGACAGTGTTCAGATGCCCGACCATCTGAGCGGTGTCAAGATAATAAGGCGAAGGTTCGGCAAAAAAACCCACTGATCGTGTCGGTTTG
>OUMD01000019.1_pt1 | contig 9108 bp, 13 predicted proteins | sample 1690831 | NCBI WGS metagenome assembly OUMD01 (sample SAMEA3914812, study PRJEB12502) | metagenome | biome: forest; material: soil | place: Canada | collected 2011-07-07 | depth 0.1 m | reverse complement strand
GCTCTATGGCGCACAGCGGGCGGTCTTCATCGCGAATTTGCCACGCTCCGTGAGCCGCAAAAGTGTTCTCACACAGCCTCGACCCTAAGCGGACATTCCACTGCGAGAGTGGGCTTGGGGGACAACCGTCATACACAGACGGAGGCCGGCGTTCTAACCGCAGGGGTAGCTCAAGCTGCGTGTGCATCCGACTGGCCGTCGTCGCGCCGTGCGGCGCTGATCCCGAATAGGCGGTCGTCGCCCAGATAGACGTCGACGTGCGAGAAATGCGGCGAGCTTCGCAGATGCTTCTCGGCGATGGCCCGGACGCGCTCTGGCGATTGCGCCTCTACGAACAGCAACGACGGGACGGTGTAACGATCGTCTTGAACGTAAAACTGGAATGCCTGCATGGCGCACTCCTGCTCTCGGCGAAATGGTTAAGGCGGCGTTAGTTGTACCACCACGCCTGCACTTCTAGAGTCATCCGGCCGACACTAATCCGCGATTTTTCGGCGGCGACATGGCTAAGCTGATCTTGAGGATGCCGGAACCAAGCGTACGCGCCGTGCCTTATTTCGGAGCCATGTTGAACCGCGACGAATGCAGGGAGCACGTGCGGCGCGCCCTAGAGAGGGCCGCAGAGGCGTTGTCGCCAGAGATGACCAGCGAGTGGGAAGCCATGGCTACCCAGTGGGCTTGGGTGGCGCACATGGCCGAGGTCCAAGAGTGCCTCTGGCCCATCGCCGGCCAAGCCCGTTTTTGACAGTCTGGCTCCGGAACCCACCGTTACATTTCGGCAATCGAAAAAGACTCGACGGGCCAGCCTTGGCGGAGTCACGCTACCCATAACGGGGAGTGTGATGACTGCGTACCGGCTCTATTTTGTCGGCATCGACGGCCACTTTATCGACGTCGAGATCATCGAGGCGGACGACGACAAGGCCGCCATTGAGATCGCACGCACGCTAGCTGGCCCCCAGCCGATGGAGCTTTGGTGTCTCGACAGACGAGTCGAGAAGTTTCCAGCCATTTCGTCAGGACAGGCGAGGTCGGGATAGCTTTCCGGCCCGCCAATGGGCGCTACGGACCTGACTCCCGCTCGCGAAATGTCGGCGCCGGCCTGCGTCATTCGTCATCTCTTCGAACACACCTTAAGGAGAGATCCCCTTGCGCTACATGATGCTGATGATCCCGGGCGGCTATGCGGCCGCGGCGCCCGACGCCATGCCGAGCGCCGAAGCGGTGCAGGCGATGATGACGTACAACCAGGCGCTGAAGGACGCTGGCGTCCTTCAGGGTCTTGAGGGGCTGCATCCGCCTTCGTCGGGCGCGCGCGTCAGCTTCGAAGGCGGAAGGCCGATGGTCCACGACGGGCCTTTCGCCGAAACCAAGGAGGTTCTGGGCGGCTACTGGATGATCCAGGTGGGCTCGCGCGAGGAAGCCATCGCGTGGGCTGTGCGATGCCCGGCCTCGGAGGGCGACATCCTCGAGCTGCGCCAGGTGCAGGAGATGAGCGACTTTCCCGAAGACCTGCGCCAGGCGGCGGAGGGGTTCAGCGCCCTAGATGGCGATTTCGGCGCCACTATCAAAGAACAACCGTTGGTGTTTGTTGAATTATTCGTTCGGAACGGCGCCATCCCGGCTGCGTTATGTGGTGGCCGTGATCTTGTGACCACGGTACAGCTTAAGGAAATCTGCTATGATCCGTGGTTTATTCATGGGCGTTGCTGCGTTATCTCTGGTCGCCGGCACGGCTCTTGCCCAGGACAACAGCACTTACTCGACGACGACGACCGTGACGCGGTCGGCCGATGACCCCGACATGGCGCCGCCGCCCGCGGCGGACGATCCGCGCTATGACCGCGACACGGCCTATGGTCGCGACGGCTACGACCGCGCCCGGCCCGTCTATGTCGAGCCGGATCCGGCCGCGCACGCCGTGGCGGGCGGTGCGGGCGGCGCGGCGGCGGGCGCAGCGATCGGCTGCATCGTCACCATCGTGATCGGCTGCGCGCCGGGCGCGGCGGTCGGGGCGGCCGTGGGCGCCGGCGCCGGCGCTGTCGCCGGCGCGGCCTCGACGCCGCCGCCGCACGTCGACTACCCGCCGCCGCGCGACGATCCCTACGACCGCTGAACCCGCGGCGTCGGTCCCGAACTCCCAGCCTATCGGGGTCCCGGGCGCCAGCGCTCGGGGCCCCGTTTTGCGCGCGGCGCCGAGCGTCAGCGCTGGATGAGCTGCATCAGGTAGCCTCGGGTCTCGTCGGCGTCGATGAACAGGCGCCCCGTCACCGGCACGCCGGCGCCGGGATCGCCGATCATCTTCACGCCCTTGGCGCGCAGGGCGGCGACGGTGGCGGTGATGTCGTCGACCTTCATGGCGACGATCCAGACGCTCTCGCCGCGCGCCTCGATCCAGGCGCCGATCGGGCCGGTCCCGTCGGTGCTGGCCACCAGCACGGTATAGGTGTCGGCGAAGCGGAAGAAGGCCATCAGCATGACGCCCTCCTCGGACCGGGTGGTGACGCTCATGCCGTAGATGGTCTCATAGCGGCTGACCGCGGCCTCGAAATCCCGCACGGCCACGACGACGTGGTCGACACCCTTGAACATGGGCTTTCCCTGAAATGACGGATTGACGCGGCCCTGAGGCCGCGAGGCCTCTATTCTAGCGGCCCTTGCCCGGCAAGGCGAGCGCCGGCGCTTCAGTTCGAGGCCGGCTCGCACACTTAGGCCAGGGCCGCCCACCGCGCTCTTCGCCCGCGAGGGGAGAAGGGGGCGCTTATCCGTCTGCTTCGCAAGGCCGCCTGCGAGGGAAGAAGGACGAACCCGCGAGCCTCGGGTCGTCAGGGCGCGGCGGACGCCTGGGCGGCTGAACGGCCACGCTAGTATCGAAGTCGTGATGCCCGCCTCCCGGGCGTGGGGCGTATCGTCCGTATGCGGGCTTTAAGGGCTCGCCTGCAGGGAGACGCGCATGGCGGATGACCCACCTTACCAATCCCGAGCGGGCGAAGCGAAGCGCCGATAAGGCTGGTTCGTATTGACCCGCGACATTTTGATCGGCTGAGCGTTCGTTTGAACGCATCGTGATGCAAAGTCACAGCGAGCAGGGCTCGCACCGAACACCGGAAAAGGGAGGGTTCGCCCTCCCTTTTCTCGTGGCCGTTAGCGGTCAGTCGGGCAACTCTCCGCTGGCGAGCCAGTGGGCGCAGTCCGGCGTCAGATTCTGCAGCGCGACCTCGTCGCAGCGGGCGATTTCAGCCGGGCTGAGCACGTCCTTCCAGCGGCCGTTGACGCCCTTGTTGAAGTTCGGATGCTCGCCAGAGCCGGTGCGCATGTAGTCGAAGCCGCAGTGCCGGACGATGGCGGGGAGGGCGGCCTCGTCGACCTCGATGTCCAGGAACGTGGCGATGCGGCGAATTTCGCGCGGCAGATCGGCCTGCAGATTGGCGTAATGGACCATCAGCACATTGGGCAGGCCCCGCGCCGTCCACCAACCCTGGACGTGCGGCCAGAACGGCTCGAAGCCGAAGCCGGGCAGCTCGTCATGCTCGAGGAAGTGCAGGTAATAGTCGCGGATGTCGCGGTCGGGCCGCGAGACCAACGCGCCCGGCCGCCCCGGCGGGCCGTTGAACAGGGCCAGCGTCGCATCATCGTTCTGTTGCTGGTGGTTGTAGGCGCTCCAGACCATGTCGCGCGCATCGCGGCCGACGACGATGTATTGGGCCTTGGGGCTGAAGACGAGGGCGTCCAGCGGCAGGTGCGTCTTGAGGATGCGCCGGTGCGTCTCAGCCTCATATGCATCCAGCATCGGCCTGAACGGGGCGATGCGCATATCGAGCCACGCGATGTTCGCGAGGCCGTCGACCCCGGACGGGCCGCCGTGGACGAGCTGCCAGGCGATCTGCTGTGTCCAGTTGGTCCCCACCTTGGGATAGGTGGCGATGACCACGTCGCCGCCCCGGAAGCGGAAGTCGTTCCAGCGCGCGGACTCGAAATAGGCGTCGTTGATCTCGCGCGTCTTGACCGGCCAGTCGACCCTGTCGGCCTTCGCGGCGTCTTCGCGCATCGGATTCAGCCCCAAGTTTTTCTCAGGCTCAGGCTGCAATCTTAGCCTTTGCCGCGTGGGGCTGAAACAGGCGAGCCTCGCGCCCGAACTTGGCGAATGGGGAGGGGCGCCGATGGGTGATTGGTTTGTGGCAGCCTTTGCGGCGCTGGCGGTCGCCGCGATAGCGCCCAGCGCGCATGCCGCCATCTGGCAGCCCTCGCCAGGCCATGTGCAGACGCCGATCTGGCCGGGAACGCCGCCGGACCTGGTTCCTGATCCGAAGCCGGAGGCCTGCTGCTCCACGGACGTCAGCCGGCCGACCATGACCGTCTACTCACCCAGGGGCCGCAACACCGGCGTCGCCGTGGTGGTATTCCCCGGCGGCGGCTACCAGGTCCTGGCCATGGACCTGGAGGGGACCGAGATCTGCGACTGGCTGACCGCGCGCGGCATGACCTGCGTGCTGTTGAAATACCGCGTGCCCGACTCCGGCCCGACCAAGAAAGACGGCCGCCGCTATTATCCGAGGGTGCAGACGGCGCTGCAGGACGCGCAGCGGACGCTCGGCCTGGTGCGCCTGCACGCCGCCCAGTGGCATGTCGATCCGCACAAGGTCGGCGTCATCGGCTTTTCCGCCGGCGGACACCTGGTCGCCGCGGTCAGCACCCACTTTGGCCAGCGAACCTATCGGCCGGTCGACGCCGCCGACACGCTGAGCTGCCGGCCCGACTTCGCCATCGCGGTTTATCCGGGCCACCTCTGGGCGCATGAGGACGAGGCCGACGCGACCCGCAACGATGAGGACCTGAGCCTGCGTCCGGACATCCGCGTCCGCCCCGACACCCCGCCGACCTTCCTGCTGCAGGCCGAAAACGACGACGTGGACGGCGTCCAGCAGGCGCTCGCCTACTATGTGGCGCTGCAAAAGGCCGGCGTCCCGACCGAAATGCACCTCTACGCCAAGGGCGGCCACGCCTTCGGCCTGCGCCCTTCCGGCCTGCCGATCAGCCATTGGCCGGCGTTGGTGGAGACCTGGCTGCACACGATCGGCATGCTGGGGTAGGGCCGCGATGGCGCTGGGGAGCTGACCTGTTCACGGAACGAACTCGCCGTCCCGCGCCGGGCCTACGCCAAACAGGTCGTTTTGACCGGAAAACCGCTTCGCACTTTTCCGGAGGCCCGCTCCAGGGACCGGGAAGCTCCCGACTGACCGCGCCCCTTACACCGCAAACCTGAACGCCGCGCCGTCGCGCTGGACGTGGCCGGCGGTGGGGGCGGGGAAGTGGGTGCCGATGACCAGGATCGGCTGGTCGGCCCATTCGGCGAAGAGGCGCGAGCGGGTCGTGGAGGCTACGGCCGCGTCGTCGTCGCCGAGCGACCAGTCAGGGTGGGCCAGCTGGCAGGGGTGGTGGGCCATGTCGCCGGTGATCACTGCCCGCTCGCCCTCGGACTCGATGACCACGCTGACATGGCCTGGCGTGTGGCCGACGGAGGGCGTCAGCCGCAGCTCCGGCGAGATGACGTGGTCCAGTTCGACCAGGTCGACCAGGCCGGCCTCGAAGATCGGCGTGACGCTGTCGCCGAGCATGGCCTGCTGCTCCGCATCCTCGTGGTCCTTCCAGAAGGCGTATTCCTGCCGGCCGAGCAGGTAGCGCGCCTTCGGGAAGGTCGGGGCCCAGCGGCCATTCTCCAGCATGGTGTTCCAGCCGACATGGTCGGTGTGCAGATGGGTGCAGACCACCGCATCGACTGCCTCGCGCGACCAGCCGGCCTCGCCGAGCTGTTCGAGGAACGGCGTCGAGAGCGGCTCGCCGCCGGTGATCTCGCGCGGCCGGTCGTTGCCGATGCAGGTGTCGACCACCAGCCGCAAGCCCGGCGCCTCGACCAGCAGGGCGTGGATGCTGAGCTTTAAGGTGGCGTCGTCCTCGCTGACGAAGTGCGGATAGAGCCAGGGCGAGCGGCGCAGCGCCTCGGGCGTCGCCTGACGCATGGCCGCGCGCGGCACCGGCAGGTCCATCTCGACGATGCGGGTGATCTTCACCCGGCCCACCTGCCAGCTCAGCATCGCTCATGCCTCCCGGGTCGATCGCGTGGAGTTTAGGCCAGTCGCGGTGGCGGCCCAATCGCTTCGCTCAAGGCCCTAGTCCGGCGCCGCCACGGGCAGCGCCAGAATCCACACCGGCAGGTCGGCGACCAGTTCGAAGCCGAGGCTGTCATAGAGGCGCCGCCCCGCCGCGCTGGAGCCCAGGTGGAAGCGCGGCACTCCGCGGCGGCGGTAGTCGGCGATCACCTGGGTCAGCAGGGCGCGGCCGATGCCCTGGCGCTGGCGCCCGGGCGGCGTGGCCATGAGCGTGACCCCCGCCGTGTCGCCGGTCGGGGTCATGCTGACTGTGCCCATGGGGGCTTGGTCGTCAAAGGCGATCCAGGTCTCGACGCCCGAGGTCTCGGTCATGCAGACATCGATGCACCGGGCGATGACGTCGCGCGGCTCGTCGAAGGCGGCGGCGATCATGTCGCCGGCGACGGCGACCAGCTCCGGGCCGAGCGCGCGGACGACGGTGACCGGGCGGCCAGGCTCGATGGCGACGCCAGGGCGCAGCACCATCAGCGGCGCCGCGCCAACCTGGGTGAACCCCAGCCGCGTCGCCACCGGGGCAAGGGCCCGCGACGCCTGCGGGCTCATGACGGCCGAGAGCGGCCGGCCGCGCTCCTTCGCCCGCGTCGCCGCCCGGATCAGGAAGCCCTCGGCGTCTGGATCGGCGCCCAGGGTCAGCCGGTTGAAATCGGCCAGCGCCTCATCGGTCAGACCCAGGATGCAGCGCCGGGTCATGTACAGCTCGACCCCAGGCCCGCCGATCATCTGGGCGGCGAGCGAGCGCACGCAAAGCTCGATCAGCTCTTCGGTCTCGTCCATGGTTTCACCCCCACGCCCGGCCGCTTCCTTGCCGGGGCGGCGCTGGACGCACCCGCGCATGCTAGCGGTCGTTCCGGATGCTTTCCACCCAAGACGGGCGTTGGGAGTGTCCGCTTCCCGACCTCGCCCCAGCCGGGCTTGCCGTTATTCCGTCGTGCACTTGAAGTCGGTGGGCACTCTCGCGCCCAACTGGCTCCAGACGCCTTTGATGGTCGAACCGTCAGCGCTCAACGTCCCGGCATAGCTCCAGTCCGCGGCCTCCGGGTTCAAGCGCTGGCGCCGGTACCTGAACTCAACCTGCTGGCCGTCGCGCCGGAAGCCCTGCAGGGGGGTGTCGTCGTGATTTTCGCTGCCGATCGTCGGCATGTCCATGGTGGCGCTCAAGGCGCCGTTCGCCTGGGCGCCGATGTGAAGAACGAGCACCCCTTGAAAGGTCGGACCGAACGCAAAGCCCTGCCAGGTTCCAACCAGGTCGTCGCATCTGGGCGCGGCCGGCGCGGCGTTCGCCAGCCCCGTTTGCGCCAGCAGCGCGAGCGCGATCGCCAAGGTTCGCATGGCGTCTCTCCCTGTCCAGCCCGGCCGGTTCTGGCTCGGTACAGCTCAGATGGGAAGCGGCGCATCCGACCGCCAGTTAGGAAAACCCTAAGGCCACCGGCCTGTCAGCCCTGATCGAACCTTTCGATCCGCCATGTCGATCGCAGACCGCGATTCGCGCTTCTGCGCCCCCAGGTATAAGTAAGAGTGTTGCAAGCCGCATAAGATCAAACGGGGGAAATCGTGACCATAAGCAAGCTCAGTCTTAAGTTTTTCGCGTTCGCGTTGGCGGCTGTTCTACTTAAGCCGGTCGTCGCCACGGCTCAGCCTTCGGATGAGGCCAGCATACGGGCGTTGGAGACGCGGTTCGCCGCCGCGGTCGTCGCCAAGAACGTCGATGCGATCATGAAGACCTACGCGCCTGACGTCTTCGTCTTCGATCTCGTTCCGCCACGCCAGTATGTCGGGGCAGCCGCCTATGCCGAGGACTGGCATGACTTGTTCGCGGGATTTTCCGGTCCGGTTCACTTCGAGATCAGCGACCTCGCCATCTCCACCGACGGGACCATCGCCTACAGCCACAGCATCCAGCGCCTGTCCGGCGCCGATCCCAGCGGCGGCAAGGTCGACATCACCAGCCGCGTCACTGACATCTATCGCAAGGTCGCCGGCCGTTGGCGGATCGTGCAGGAGCACGTCTCCGTGCCGGTTGACCTGGCGACCGGCAAGCCGGACTTCGCCTCGAAGCCTTGACCGGCCCTGCGGGCGCTCCGCCGGGACGGCTAGGCGGCGTCTGTGAAGCGCGGATCGCCCGAGAGCTGCGGCGCCATTGCTGGGACCTTCTCGGCGGCCTTAACGCGCGGCTTCGACCTGACCTCGGATCTCGCCGCCCTTGTGCTCGGCGGTGTGCACATTGAAGTACCATTTGCCGGCCTGCAGGTCGGCCGCCTGGGCCGCTGTCAGCGTCGCCGTGCCGTCGATCGGGGTGGCCAGGCTCTTCATCGTGATGACGGGCGGTGCGTCCACGCCGGGCAGGGCCGGTCCGTGGAAGTGGGCGGCGACCGCCGGTCCTGTGAGTCCGCCGTAGGTGACGTGGTAGGTGAAGACGTCAGTGGCCGTGTCCAACGTCGCAGCCACCTGGCCCGTGCCTGTCGTCGTGTTCGCCGGAACCTCGCCCGGGCCTTTCAAGTCGGCGGTGAAATGCAGGGTCGCCGCGCTGGCGACGCCCGCGCCACTCAGCAACAGCGCGGCCGCTGTGGCGGCAATCTGTAGACGCATGACAATCCTCCTCGGCGAGCGGCCCGCGCCGCGGTGCGGCGGTGCGGCGGCCGTCGCCAGCTTGACCGTGGGAAACGGTTCCCAGCCTGCTCGGTTCCCAAACGTTGTCCCGAACCGCGACGAATGTCCGTGTGTGGACGCCCCGATAGATGCAAGAAGATTTTGAAGAGGCCTGGCGCGCGTAGTCGAGGTGCTCCCGTGTGTCCGGCCTACTGATGCGGCCTTTCGCACGCCGCTGGCCTGTATGGAGTTCGCGGATCGGATCCAATTCGCTTTCGCGCGCTCGAGGCGCCTGGACGTTTCTCTGGTTTTCCCGACCCCGTCTCACCGACTGTTGCGCCATACCCCTCTGCTG
>OUMD01000009.1_pt1 | contig 9294 bp, 8 predicted proteins | sample 1690831 | NCBI WGS metagenome assembly OUMD01 (sample SAMEA3914812, study PRJEB12502) | metagenome | biome: forest; material: soil | place: Canada | collected 2011-07-07 | depth 0.1 m | reverse complement strand
TCAGGTGGCCCGCAATGGGCTGCAGCGGGGGCTGGTGCCTACCGCCGGGCCGTGGGGCGCGACGCTGGTCAGGTTCCTGTTCGGCCTGCCGTTCTCGCTGCTGTTCGTGGGCGTGGTCTCGCTGGCCGTGCCGGCGGCGCGTCCGCACTTCACACCGACCTTCTGGGCCGCGGCCACGACCGGGGCCGCGGCGCAGGTTCTGGCGACCGCCGCGCTGCTCGTCGCCATGCGCCGGGCGGGATTCGCGGTCGGCACGGCGCTGCAGCAGAGCTCGCTGCCGCTGGCGGCCATCCTTGGGCTGATCATATTTCACGATCAATTGACCGTGGTCGCCTGGATCGGGGTGGGCATCACCACGGCGGGCCTTCTGGTGCTGACCTGGCCGCGCGGGGCGACCGGAGAGAAGCCGGTCTCGGGCGCGATGTTCGGCCTACTCTCGGGTCTCTTCTTCGGCTTCTCGCTGAACGCCGTCCGCCACGCCACCCTGGCCATCGAGCCGGCCCATCCGGTCTATGCCGCCGTCGCCTCGGTCGCCGTGGTTCAGGCCATGCAGGCGGCCGTTTTGACTGTGTGGCTTGGGTTTCGCGACCGTGGGGCCCTGGCCGCGGTGATCAAGGGATGGCGCGAATCTCTCCTCGCCGGCCTCTGCGGCGCCTCAGCTTCGGCCTGCTGGTTCCTGGCCCTGGGCCTGGCGCCAGCCGCCCCGGTGCGCGCCGTCGGCGTGATCGAGGCGCCCATCGCCGCGGTCGCCGCACGCCGGTTCTTCGCCGAAAGGCTACACGCTCAGCAGATCGTGGCCGGTCTCGCCGTGATTGCCGGGGTTGTCATGACCACCCTGCGCTGAATGAGCGCGTAAATCCGCGTCATATAGGGCCTTGAAATCAGGCGTTTCGGAGTGCAGAGGGAACAGACTTCGTCGAGTCATGGGGCGTCTAACGACCGCGTTGGGGAGCGCGCAGTTGTGACGCGTCTGCAAAGCTTTACGAGGCTTCCGCGTCGTCTTCGACATCACCCCTTTTTGCTCAAGGCTTTGAATGTTCCCGTCCCTTTTTGGGGTCATGTCCAACGACATCGCCATCGACCTCGGCACGGCCAACACCCTCGTCTACATGAAGGGCAAGGGCATCGTGCTGAACGAACCCTCGGTGGTTGCGCTCCGCAATGTCGGCGGGCGCAAGGTCGTCCACGCCGTCGGCATCGAGGCCAAGCAGATGCTCGGCCGCACCCCCGGCCACATCGAGGCCATCCGTCCCATGCGCGACGGGGTGATCGCCGACTTCGAAGTGGCCGAGGAGATGATCAAGTACTTCATCCGCAAGGTGCACAACCGTAAGGCCTTTACCAATCCGAAGGTGATCGTCTGTGTGCCCTCGGGCGCCACGGCGGTCGAACGCCGGGCGATCAACGATAGCTGCCTGAACGCCGGCGCCCGCCGCGTCGGGCTGATCGACGAGCCCATGGCCGCGGCCATCGGCGCCGGCCTGCCCATCCATGAGCCCACCGGCTCGATGGTGGTCGACATCGGCGGCGGCACCACCGAGGTCGCGGTCCTGTCGCTCTCCGGCATCGTCTATACCCGCAGCGTGCGGGTCGGCGGCGACAAGATGGACGAGGCGATCATCTCCTACATGCGCCGCCACCATAACCTCCTGATCGGCGAGACCACGGCCGAGCGGATCAAGAAAGAGATCGGCACCGCCCGCGCCCCCGCCGACGGCGAGGGCCTGGCCATCGAGGTCAAGGGCCGCGACCTGATGCAGGGCGTGCCGCGCGAGGTGCGCATCTCCGAAAAGCAGGCTTCCGACGCCCTGACCGAGCCGGTGACCCAGATCGTCGAGGCGGTGAAGATCGCTCTGGAGGCGACGCCGCCGGAACTGGCCGCCGACATCGCCGACAAGGGCATCATGCTGACCGGCGGCGGAGCGCTGCTGCGCGGGCTGGATTCCGAGATCCGCGACCATACCGGCCTGCCGGTGACCGTGGCCGACGATCCGCTCTCCTGCGTCGCCCTGGGCTGCGGCAAAGTGCTCGAACATCCGAAATGGATGAAGGGCGTGCTCGAATCGTCGATGTCGTAGATTAAGGGACGGGGCGGGGGCCTAAAGACCGGCCTGGAGCGACAATAAGGTGTCCTTGAGGGACGGCCCTTTTCAGGACCTGAAGGTCCCGCTGACGTGGACGGCGGCGGTCGCTGTCATCGTGGCCATGGTCATCGGTCTCGCCCTTCTGCTCGGCGACCATCGCGGCACCCTGCAGGGCCAGGCGATCGGCGCCAGCCGGGGCGCGCTCGACACGGTGCTGAAGCCTGTCGCCAACGTGGTCTCGGCGCCGGTGCGCTGGGCCGGCGACGGGGTCAACGGCGTCAAACAGTATTTCTTCGCGGTGTCGGAAAACCGCCGCCTGCGCGCCGAGGTCGCGGACCTCAGCCAATGGCGCGACCGGGCCGTGGCGCTGCGCAACGACAACGCCCGCTATCAATCGCTCCTGGGACTGAAGACCGACCCGCCCATCCCCATGGTCGGCGCGCGGGTCATCGCCGATTCCAGGGGGCCGTTCGCCAATACCCGCCTGGCCGACGCCGGGATCGAGGCCGGTGTGACGGTCGGCAATCCGGTGATGACCGAGCACGGCCTGGTCGGCCGGGTCCTGGGCGTCGCCCATGGGGTCAGCCGCATCCTTCTGCTCACCGACGTCGCCAGCCGCACGCCGGTGCTGGACGACCGGACCAACTCTAGAGCCATCCTCACCGGCGACGCCACCGACGATCCCAGGCTCGACTATCTGCGCGGGGCCGATCCGGTGAGGGCCGGCGACCGCATCCTGACCTCCGGCGATGGGGGTCTCTTCCCGCGCGGGCTGCCGGTCGGGACGGTGGTCCAGGGCATCGACGGCAATTGGCGGGTGCATCTGGACAGCCAGGACGGGCCGGTCGACCTGGTGCGCATCTTGCTCTTCCGCGACTTCAGTCAGCTTGCGGATCAAAAGGCGCTGTCGGCCACCGCCGTGCCGCCGCTGCCGCCCGCCGAGGCGGCCGACGTCGCCGCGCGCGCCAAGCCGCAGCCGGTCCCGCCGCCCGCGCCGACCCCCGCCGCCTCGTCAGCCAAGCCCGACGCGTCGACCGCCAAGCCGTCCGCGAAGGGGAAGAAACCGGCGGATTCCTCGGCTCCGAAGGCCGCCTCGTCAGCGAAACCGAAGAAGCCCGCGCTGGCCGCTGAAAAGCCCGCGCCTCGCGCCGCAAAACGCACACCTGCACCCGCAAAACCCGCACCCGCAAAACCCACACCGGCGCCCGAGAAACCCGTGCCCATGCCCGATGTTTCGCCATGAGCTACGCCAACAGCGCCAGCCGCTTGGATCCGCTGCAGTGGCTGGGTCTGCCGCTGATGACGGCGGTCGCCGCCACCCTGTTCCTGTCCGTGCCCTTGCGCATCTTCGGTCTACAGGCGCCCGAGCCGGTGTTTCCGCTGGTGCTGGCCTTTGCCTGGGCGGTGATCCGGCCCTCCATGCTCGCGCCCGTGCTCCTGTTGGGGACGGGCCTTGTGCTCGACCTCTTCTGGGGCGACCCGGTAGGCCTCTGGGCGCTGGCCCTGCTCGCCGCCTACGGCCTGACCCTTGCCGTCCGCACCACGCTCACGGGCCGCGGCGCGGTGGTGATGTGGATCTGGTATAGCGCCGCCTGCGCGCTCGCCTTCGGCATCGGAACCCTGGTGACCTTCGAGAAAACCGGCTCCATCCCCAGCCCGTTCGCCCTGGCCTGGCAGGGCTTCATCACCCTCTTGCTTTATCCCCTGGCCCATCGCCTGATTGAGCGGTTCGAAGACGCGGACGTGCGTTTCAGATGACCGAGCCGGCCTTTTTCTTCAGCGAAGTCAATCAGCGCCAGAGCGTCTTCCATCGGCGCGCCTTCATCATGGGCGGCCTGACTTCGCTCGGCCTGGTCGCCCTCGGCGCGCGGCTGGCGGAGCTGCAGATCTTCGAAAACAACCGCTACACGACCCTTTCGGCATCCAATCAGTACAATTTCCGCCTGATCCCGCCGCCGCGCGGGCGGATACTCGATCGCAACGGCGTCGAGCTGGCCTCCAACCGGCCGAACTTCCGGCTCCTCTTGATGAAGGACGAGGCCAAGGATCCCGAGGCGACGATCGAAGCCGCGGGGACCCTGATTCCCATCTCCGACGACCGGCGGCGCGAACTCTTGCGGGAGATCGACGACGGGCCGCGTTTCGTGCCGGTGGCCATCGCCGACGACCTCAGCTGGGAGGAGTTCGCGCGCATCAATGTGCGCACGCCGGAACTGCCTGGCCTGCAGGCGGACATGAATGAGGCCAGGGTCTATCCCTTCGGCGGCGCCTTCGCCCACGTGATCGGCTATGTCTCGAAGGTCACGGCGTCCGAGCTGAAGGCGGCCGGGCCGACGCCCGACCCCTTGCTGTTGAATCCGGGCTTCAGGATCGGCAAGCAGGGCATTGAAAAATCTCTGGATCTGCAGCTGCGTGGCAAGGCCGGTGGCCAGAAGGTCGAGGTGGATTCGCGCGGCCGGGTGGTCAAGGAAGATCCCGCCGGCGACATCAAGCCGGTGCCCGGCGACGAGGTGGTGCTGACGCTCGACGCCGACATCCAAAACCGCGCCCTGGAGGTGTTCGGCGATGAATCCGGCGCGGCGGTGATGATGGATTGCCGCTCGGGCGACATCCTCTGCCTGATGTCGGCGCCCAGCTTCGACGCCAACCGCTTCGTCAAGGGCCTGACCGCCGTCGAGTACAGCGCGCTCTCAAATTATGATCATAAGCCTCTGTTCAACAAGGCGTTAACCGCGAATTATCCACCGGGCTCGACCTTCAAGACCATGGTCGCCCTGGCCGCGCTGGAGGCGGGCGTGCCGACCTCGCGCACCTATTATTGCGGCGGCGCCTGGTCGTGGGGGGGCCGGGTCTGGCACTGCGACAAGGCGCACGGCTCGCTGGACATGAAGGGCGGCATCGCCCAGTCCTGCGACATCTATTTCTATCAGACCGCGCTGGCCATCGGTCCCGACGCCATCGCCGGCGTGGCGCACAAGTTCGGCCTCGGCGGTCTCTACGATATCGGCATTCCAGGCCAGAAGCCGGGCCTCATCCCCGACACCGCCTATAAGCGGCGCAACTTCCCGAAAGACCCGGTCTGGCACCCCGGCGAGACGCCTTCGATGGGGATCGGCCAGGGCTATGTGAGCGTCAATGCGCTGCAACTCTGCGTCATGTGCTCGCGGCTGGCCAACGGCAACCGGGCGCTCAATCCGCGACTGATCGAATCCATCGGCGGCGTGATCCAGCCGCCGGGGTCGCGCGCGCCGGACCTGCCGTTCAAGCCGGAGAACCTGGCCTTCATCCGCGAGGCCATGGCCGCGGTGGTCACCAGTGGGACGGCTGCTGGGGCGGCGCAACTCGGCCTTGGGCCGATCATGATGGCCGGCAAGACCGGCACGGCCCAGGCCCATTCCGGCCACACCGCGCACGGCGCCGTCGGCGCCTGGGCCGACCGCGACCATTCCTGGTTCATCGCCTTCGCGCCCGCCGACGATCCACACTACGCCATGAGCGTCCTGGTCGAGCACGGCGGTTTTGGCGCCGAGGCCGCCGCGCCCCGGGCCAGGGAGATCATGCGCGTGGCCCTGCTGAAGGACCCGCAAGTGCGCGCGCGTATCGAAAAACCGACGCCCTTGCCCGCCATGCCGGTCACGCCGCCGGGCCAAGTGCCCGAGGGCGTCGCGCCGCCGCCGCCAACGCCCTTGCCCGGACAGACCGCATGACCGCCAGCGCCATCACCCGTCCCGGCGAGCGCGACCGGCTGAGCGTCAAGCTCGGCCAGATCGACTGGCGGCTGACCGGGGTGATCACCCTGATCGCCTGCGCCGGCGGACTGATGCAGTACTCGATCGCCGGCGGCCACTGGCAGCCCTGGGCGGCCCAGCACATGCTGCTGTTCGGAGCCTTCCTGGGGCTGATGATCGTCCTGGCGGTGACCGATCTGCGCATCTGGTTCGCCGTGGCCTATCCGACCTATGTGATCGGCCTGGTGCTGTTGGCGGCGGTTCTGGTGGCCGGCCACACCTCGCTTGGCGCCGAGCGCTGGCTGAAGATCGGGCCCCTGCATCTGCAGCCCTCGGAGATCATGAAGATCGGCCTGGTGCTGGCCCTGGCGCGCTTTTACCACGGCCTTTCGGCCAAGGAGGCGCAGTGGTCGTGGAAGCTGCTGATCCCGGTCTTCATGATCGCCGCGCCGGTGGCGCTGGTGTTGAAACAGCCCGACCTGGGCACGGCCATCCTCCTGGCGGCGACCGGTCTGGTGGTGATCATGCTGGCGGGCTTGAGCCTTCGGGTGATCATCGCCGGCTTCGTCGCCGCCGTGGCCGCAACGCCGGTCTTCGTCTTCCTGGTCATGAAGGGCCATCTGGTCAAAGGCTACCAGGCGCAACGACTTCTTACGTTCTTACATCCGGACACCGACCCTTCGGGCGCCGGCTACCACATCCTGCAGGCCAAGATCGCCCTGGGGTCCGGCGGCATCCTCGGCAAGGGCTATGGGCTGGGCTCGCAGAGCCAGCTCAACTTCCTGCCGGAGAAGCAGACCGACTTCATCTTCGCCACCCTGGCCGAGGAGTTCGGCTTCGTCGGCTGCATTTCCATCCTGATCCTCTACGCGGTCGCCATCGTCATCGCCCTGCGCATCGCCTCGATCTCGCACAGCCATTTCGGCCGGCTGAGCGCCGCAGGCGTCACCGCGACCTTCGCCCTCTATGTGCTGATCAACGGCGCCATGGTCATGGGCCTCGCGCCCGTCGTCGGCGTGCCCATGCCGCTGCTGTCCTTCGGCGGCACGGTGATGCTGACGGTCATGGTCGCCTTCGGACTGGTCCAGTCCGTCCGCGTGCACCGCTACACCGAGGTTAGCCGCGGCGCGGGGTCACTGGTTTAGGCCAGGGCGGCAACCCCGATCCTCCCCCAACGGGGGAGGAACTAGAGCGGCCGCCACCTCTTACGCGGGAACCTTGCCGAACCGTTCGGCCGAGCGGGCCTTGGCCTTGGCGGCCTCGACGTCGCGGTCGCGCGGCTGGGCGGTGGTCTCCAGGTGCTCGAACAGGTGGCGCGCCACGTGGGCGACCTCTTCGACCGCGTGGTCGAACGCCGCCTTGTTGGCCTTCGACGGGGTGTTGAACCCGGTCAGCTTGCGCACGAACTGCAGCGAGGCGTCGCGGATCTCCTTCTCCGTCGCCGGCGGCTCGAAATTGAACAGGGTCTTGATGTTCCGGCACATGGCTCTTCCTTTCGGATAGCTAGGGGTCGACGAAAACCGGCGCGCGCTTTTGCATGTTGGCCATCACCGCCTCGACCTGGTTGGGCGAGCCGATCAGACGGCCTTGCTCGACCGATTCCTGGGTCAGGCCGCCTAGCGGGTCGGTGAGCACGGCGTCGTTCAGCAACCGCTTGTTGGCGCGCATGGCGTCGGGATTCTTTGAGGCGATCTCGCGGGCGGTGGCCAGGGCCTCGGCCAGCGGGTCGGCGCAGACGCGTGTGGCGAAGCCATAGGCGAAGGCTTCCTCGCCCGAGAAGATACGGCCGGTATAGGTCAGCTCGCGGACGATGTCCTCCCGGGCCAGGTGGCGCATCAGCTGGGTGCCGGCCATGTCGGGGACCAAGCCCCACTTGATCTCCATCACCGCCATGCGCGTGTCCGGCGCGACGTAGCGCATGTCAGCCCCGAGGGCGACCTGGAAGCCGCCGCCGAAGGCCACGCCATGCACCGCCGCGATCACCGGCACCGGCACCTCGCGCCAGACCCAGCAGGCGTATTGCGCCCGGTTGGCGACGCCGTGGGTGCGCGCGCCGAGGCTTTGATCCGAGCGTTCGGTGGTTGTGGACTGGCCGCGCGGCCCCTCGGCCATGCGCCCGAAATTGCCCATGTCCAGCCCGGCGCAAAAGGCGCGTCCCTCGCCGGACAGCACCACGGCGCGCACGCCCTTTTCGGTCTTCAGCCGCTCGCCGGTATTGACCAGCGCCTCGAACATGGCGTTGTCCAGGGCGTTCATCTTGTCGGTGCGGATCATCCGCACGTCGGCGACGCCATCGGTGATGGTGACGGAAACGCGATCGTTCATTGCCCACTCTCCAAGCTGCTGGGTTTGCCGTCGACGATCTGGTCGAGATATTCCGACAGGCCGTAGCCGACCAGGCCGTCGCAGCGGTACTCGGTGAAGCCCTCGGTGATGCGGGTGTTGAGTTCGCTGCCGTCTGCGGCCTTGCGGCGGCTGCGCAGGGGGATCAGCGAGATCACCTTGCCCTCGACGTCGTATGACTTGCCGCCGCGGGTCTTCACCTTGGCGCGCAGAGCGGTCTGATAGCCGTTCTCGTCCCAGTCGGTGTCCATGATGCATTCGCTGATCAGGTCGTAGACCCCGTCGCGGAACACCATGCCGCCTTGGCGCGGCTCGCCTTCCGCGCCGGTGACCACCGACAGCATCATGCCGAAGTCGCGGCCGAAGTTCATCGGGCACCAGCGGTACCAGTTGATCGCCGACCAGTGGCGCGGGCCCCAGGACTTGTCGCGCAGGCCATAGCCGTCGATCTCGAACACCTCCTCGCCGACCGTGAAGCGGCCCTTGGCCGCGACGTGCTGTTCGTAGTGGGCCTTGGCGAAGGACTTTTCCGGATCGATCTCGCGCGGCTTGCCGTCGGCGCGCACGGTCTCGCCGCCGAACATCGGGCTGACGCCCTCATAGTCCAGCTCGACCTTGCACATCACATGAGGATTATTGCGGAAAGCCGTTGACGGATCAGCCATTTCGAACGGCTTATCGAGGATGCAGAGCTTGCCTTCATAGGTCAGCTTCAGCCGCTTGAACGGCTCGACCACCTCGATCTTCAGGCCGCCGGCGTTCATCTCGGCATTGCCGCTGATCTTCGGGCGGCCGAACATGAAGGCGACGCGCCCGCCCGGCAGATAGAGGCAGACGCTCATCTCGGCATAGCCTTCGTTCGGCCGGTTGCCGATGCGGAACCAGCCGCCGACCGCCGTCTTCGGATCGAAGACGTTGAAGTACATGCTTTCGTTGTAGTTGGCGGCCGCGTCCGGGGTGTGGGTGTATTCGTCCTCAGGGTCCAGGCGGGTGATGAATTCGGCGGCGGCTTCGGCCATGTCTGAAATCTCCTAAAATCCAAATCGTTGTCAGGCGTGAGTGCGTTCGCGGGCGCGGGTTACGGCCCGCTCGATGGTCCCGACGAAGGTGGCGTAGAGCGCAGGCGGCAGGTCGTGGCC
>OUMD01000024.1_pt1 | contig 10957 bp, 10 predicted proteins | sample 1690831 | NCBI WGS metagenome assembly OUMD01 (sample SAMEA3914812, study PRJEB12502) | metagenome | biome: forest; material: soil | place: Canada | collected 2011-07-07 | depth 0.1 m | reverse complement strand
CCGGCCTTCAGGTCCCGGTCCACCAGCCGGTAGGGCAGGCCGAGCTCCTCAAGCATCCAGAGCGCGATCAGCGATCGGCTGGCGACCGAATAGTGCAGAACGATCTCTTCCTCGGCCATTGTCGCTCCCTCCCCGAAGCTCTGCCCGGCAGCTTAAGCGCTCATACCTGTCAGTTTCTGTCAGGTTCTCGGCTATAGTCTGAAAATTATGCGCGCGAGCCGGCTGCTTTCCATCCTGACCACGCTGCAGGCCAAGGGCCGGGTGACCGCCCAGGCTCTTGCCGACGCGTGCGAGGTGTCGCTGCGCACCATCTACCGCGACATCGACGCGCTGAGCGAAGCCGGCGTGCCGGTCTATAGCGAGCGCGGACCGGAGGGCGGCTACCGGTTGCTCGACGGCTATCGCACCCGGCTGAATGGCCTCAGCCGCGCCGAGGCCGAGGCGCTGTTCCTGACCGGCCTGCCGGGCCCCGCCGCCCTGCTCGGCCTCGGCTCCATCCTGGCCGGCGCCGAGATGAAGCTGCTCGCCGCCCTGCCCGCGGACCTGCGCCGCAGCGCCGAGACCATGCGGGCGCGCTTCCACCTGGACACCTCCGGCTGGTTCGACGACCTGGAGCAGCCGGCCCTGTTGCCGGAACTGACGGCGGCGACGTGGCGGCCGGCGCCGATCCTGATGCGCTACAGCGGCCGCGAGAAAGCGGTGGAGCGGCGCGTGGACCCGCTCGGCCTCGTCCTGAAAAACGGCGTCTGGTACCTGGTCGGCCGGGTGGGTGAGGACATCCGCACCTACCGCGTCTCGCGCATCGCCAGCCTGGCGGTGCTGGAGGAGAGCTTCGTCCCGCCGCCGGGCTTCGACCTGCAGGCGCACTGGCGGGCCAATGAGGCGGCCTTCGAGGACACCCTCTATCGCGGCCACGCCCACGTGCGGCTGTCGCCGCTGGGGATGCGGCGCGCCGCCTACCTGACCCGCGCCCGCGCCAGGGCGGTGGCCGAAAGCGCCTCGGCCCCCGACGCCGACGGCTGGTGCGAGGCGCGGCTGCCGTTCGAGTCCCTGCGCGAAGGCGTCGGCACGCTGGCTGCGCTCGGCGCCGAAGTCGAGGTGCTCGGCCCGCCGGACCTGCGCGGCGCCATGGCCGAAGTCGCCGCGGCGATGGCGCGGATGTACGCCGACAAGCGTCGCGCCGGCGGCTAGAGCGGGTTGAGGAAAGTGCGAAGCAGCCTTCCGCCCGCAACCCGCTCTTACCCTCAGGAATCGATCACGTTCATGACTCTGGATTGATTCAATCCAAAGTCATCTAGAGCAATGAATAGTCGGTCCGAGCGTTTTCGGGCGGGTGCCTGAATTCGGCCTGCGCGCCCGGCCAGGTACGGTAATTGCCGATCACCAGCGGCGTTCGCGCCAGCGTCTTGCCCGCATGGGTCATCAGCAGGTGCCACCAGATGATATCGCCGATCACCTTAACCAGGGTCCCGTCGGCAAAACGGTACGGATAGCGGGGAAGCAGCCGATGGGCGTCCATGCGCCAGAGGCAGGCCGGGCCGAGCGTATTGTCGCCGTCCCCGGAGCCGAGTCGGGCCGTCACATCGGCCGCTGGCGGCCAGCATCGGGTGGGCGGCAGCCGGTCGAGCGGATAGGCCGGCTCGACGGCGTCGGTCTCCTCGGCCGAAGCGCAGATCTTCCAGTCACCGCCAGCCAGGTAGTTTTCGGGATCAGCTTCGATCGTCTCCAGCAAGACCGCCATGGCGTCGGCGGCCAGCCGGTCGTCCAGGTTGAGGTTCATCACGAAGGGGGTCTGCACCTGCGAAAGGGCCAGGTTCCAGGCCTGGTAGAGGCTCAAGGGCTCGCGCGCCGTGATCGCGTTTCCGGTCAGCCAGTCCGGCGGAAGATCGCCCTCGTCGAACACATAGATGCGTTCGTGCGGCGTGGTCTGCCGATCCAGATTGGCCATGTGGCCGCGCAGCAGCGCTTCCTTATCTTGCTGATGGCGCCAGACCGCGGCGATGACCGTGACGGGGGCGCTCAAGGCCGCAACACCTCTACGAAGGCTCGCGACGAGCCGACGGCTCGACCTCGGCGACGATCGCCTCGACATTGGCGATCAGCCGTGGATCGTCGGGGGCGAAACTCAGCGCGCGTCTGGCATGGTCGAGCGCCTCGGCCTTCAGACCAAGATTCCAGGCGGCGATGGCGGCCAGATCGTCCGGGGTGAAACCCCAGGCCCTGGCCTCGGTCATGTAACCTGGAAAATGCTCGGTGATCGACAGCGCCTTCCTGGCCGCCGCGTAGCTCGCCGGCCAATCCCGCAGCTTGTAGAGCGCCTCGGACAGATCGCACCAGGGCTCGCGCATGCGCGGACATTCTCCCACGGCGCGCCATCGCCACTGCATCGCCTCCTCGCCGCGCCCAAGCGCGTCCAGACAACGCGCGCCGAAGTTCAGGCTGGCGGCGCGCTCGGCCAGCTGGTCGCCGTTCATGGCCAGATAGCGGTTGAAAGCCTCCACCGCCTCGGCGTGCCGGTCGTAGTAATAGAGCTCGCGAGCGTAGTAATGCGCCATGCGCGCATCATTCGGCTCCTCGCTAACCGCGACCTCCAAGAGGCCCAGATAGCCCGATCGGCTCTTGGTATCGTCGGGCCAGTGATCCACCCGGATTTCCGGCAGGGAGATGAAATGCTCCTCGATCCGGTCCGGATAGAGGCCCTCGTGGCAGGCGTGACGCCAGCGATAGCCGCGACGAGCGTGCAGGCGGTTGTTCTGGAACGAGATGCCGTCCGAGCCGTCCGGATTGTGGCTTGCGACGAAGCTGTAGAAGGCGCGGGTCGCCTCAGACGTCCAGCCCGCCTCGAGCACCGCGCGCCAGCCCGGCGCCACCACCTCGTCCAGGTCCAGCGAAAGGCAGACGTCCACATCCGTCGGAACCAGGGCCAGCGCCGCGTTGCGCGCGTCGTCGAACCGCCATGGACTGACGCCTATCTGGTGGACGATCACGCCCTCGGCGGCCAGGGCGAACTGGCATCCGTCCGTCGAACCGGTGTCGGCTACCACCATGTAGTCCGCCTCGCGGGCCGTCTTCGCGAAACGCTCCGCGAACGCCGCCTCGTCGCGGCAGATGGCATAGACGGCGACGCGCACTGACCTAGCCGGCGGCGCCGGTTACGCCAGTAGCGCCTGACGCGCCTGACGCGCCCGTAACGCCGGTTGGGCCCATCGGACCTGTGGCGCCCGTCGGGCCTGTGGCGCCCTGGGAGCCAGTGGCTCCGGTGAAGCCGTCCGCCCCGGTGGCGCCCGTTGGGCCCGTGACGCCTGGCGCGCCCGTAACCCCTGTCGGGCCTGTAGCGCCGATCGGGCCCGTGGCGCCCGTTGGACCTGTGACACCCTGGGAGCCGGTGGCTCCGGTGAAGCCGTTCGCCCCAGTGGAGCCCGTGACGCCCTGGGAGCCAGTCGCTCCGGTGAAGCCGTTTGCACCGGTGGCGCCCAGCGCGCCCGTGGCGCCCGTTGGACCTGTGACGCCCTGGGAACCGGTGGCTCCGGTGAAGCCGCTGGCGCCCGTCGCGCCCGTGGCGCCCGTTGGACCTGTGACGCCCTGGGAGCCGGTGGCTCCGGTGAAGCCGTTCGCTCCGCTGGCGCCCGTCGCGCCGGTAACGCCCTGGCTGCCTGTTGCGCCCGTCGCTCCTGTGACGCCGGTTGATCCCGTAGCCCCCGTGACGCCGCTCGCGCCCGTGGCGCCCCTCGCGCCGGTGGCGCCGGTGGCGCCCGAGGCCCCGCTCGCCCCCCTGGCCCCCGTCGCGCCTGTGACACCGGTCGCGCCGGTCGGACCCACATGGCCGTTCAAGGCCGCCTGGTCGTGCTGATGCTGGAGCAGGAACTGGTCTTCGCTCAGATAGTTGGGCGGATCGTCCTCGCGATTGCGGCGGATCAGGCTCTTGTCGCCGCCGCCCAGATAGATCCGGCCGCCGACCATGAGCGCGCGCTCGTTCTGCTCGCCATATTCGCCCTGGGCGAAGATCGAAAATCCGTAGTTCGCGCCGCGGACGACCTGATACTCGACGCCGGCTGCCCCCTTGTCGAAGCCGCCGGTGTAGCGCTGGCCTAGGGTCAGACGCAGATCGTCGGTGGGATAGAAGGCCACATCGACGATGTCGAAGGCGCGGTTGCCAGCGACGCTGTTCTCCCAGCCGGCCACGCCCTCGAGCGAAACCCGTCCGAGATAGAGCTGGCCCTCGACGCCCGCGTGGGCGACGGTAAACATACGCGAGGCGCCGCCCGCCGGCGCGCTGGTGAAGTCCTGGTCGAACGAATAGCTGCCATAGACGCCAACCAAACCCTTGCTCGGGTCGCGCCAGAACCACTGGGCCGCGCCGCCTCCATAGACGTTGTCGGTGGTGAAACTGGCGCGACTGTCCAGTTGCAGTCCATAGCTGTGGGACAGCGGGATGGCGATCGAGGCGTCGGCGGCCGCGCCGCCGGCGTTGTCGATCACGCCGCCGGATCCATCGATCTTGAAGTTCAGCGCCGAGACGGCCGGCAGGCCAGGCTCCGGAAGACCGTCCTTCTGCGCTGACGGCGCGGGCGGCGGCGCCGGCGGGGGCGAAAGCGTGGCGATGGCCGGCCCGGCGTTGGCTTCGACGCGCTCGACCTCGGCCTTGAGTTCGCGGTTCTCGGCGCGAAGCTGATCGACGCTGGTCTGCAGGCCCGAGATGAGGCGAAGCAGGTCCGCCGTGGACGGTTGATCCGGCTGTGTGTTCGACGGCGGAGCAGCCTGGGCGGCGACCTGCGATCCCGGCGCCAGCGACACAAAACCCGCCAGAACCGAAGTCGCCAAAAGGTTGTATTTAAGCTTAGCGGCAGCCGTGACGAGGCCTTTGGCCGCGCCATTCCGGCGAAATAACGATTTCAACACGCACCCCTCGACGCTAACCCCGTTAGGACGATGGTCTACTCCCTGGCGGGGTTGTCAACGGACCGGCGGCGGGTGGTGCGGGCGCGACCCGGTTGACGGTGGAGAGGCGGCGGCCCCAAGCCGCCGGTCGGGGCGGCGGAATTGGCTGGAGGTGAGCGTGAAGCTGTTCTCAATTCTCATCTGCACGTTGAAAAATCGAGAAAATTACCTGGCTCGCCTCACAGAGCGCCTGCGCCCGCAGCTGGATTCGTCCATCGAGATCCTGGTCGATAGCCATGAGACGGACAGTATCGGCAGGAAGCGAAATGGGCTGATCCGTCACGCCTCCGGGCGCTATCTCGCCTTCATCGATGACGACGATCTGGTCTCCGACGACTATGTGGCGCGAATCACTTCGAGCCTGGCCGGGGAGCCGGATGTGGTCGGCATGGAAGGCGTCATCACCGTCGATGGCGAAAACCCACGGACCTTCATCCATTCGCTGCGCTACAACTCATGGTTCGAGGCTGACGGGATCTATTACCGGAACCCGAACCACTTGAATCCGGTGCGCTCGATGCTCGCCAAGGCGGTCGACATCCCCGACATAAGTTATGCCGAGGACCGGGAATATTCCCGCCTGCTGCTGCCCATGCTCAAGACCGAGGTCTATCTGGAGCGCCCGATCTATTTCTATGAGTACAGATCGCGGAAATGAGCACCGCCGACGGCCTCAGTCGATCGCCTCCAGCACGCGCCTGACGGTGGCGAACATCTCGGCGATCTGGTCCTCGGTGATGATCAGCGGCGGCGACAGCGCGATGGTGTCGCCGGTGGCGCGCAGCAGAAGGCCGGCCTCGAAGGCGCCGGTCAGGGCGGCGTAGCCGCGTGCGCCGGGCGCGCCGTCGCGGGGCGCCATCTCGATCGCGCCCATCAGGCCGAGATTGCGGATGTCGACCACGGTCTTGATGTCGCGCAGCGCATGGATAGCCTCGGTCCAGGCCGGCTCCAGGCTGTGAACGCGGGTGAAGAGACCCTCGCGCTGATAGATGTCCAGGGCCGCGAGCGCCGCCGCGCAGGCCGCCGGATGGCCGGAATAGGTATAGCCGTGGAAGAGCTCGATCACCTCGGGCGGCCCTTGCAGGAAGGCCTCGTGGATGGCGCGTTTGGCGAAGACCGCGCCCATGGGCACGGCGCCGTTGGTGATGCCCTTGGCCGTCGTCATCAGGTCCGGCGTCACCCCGAACCGCTGGGCGGCGAAGGCCTCGCCGACCCGCCCGAAGCCGGTGATCACCTCGTCGAAGATCAAAAGGATGCCGTGCTGGTCGCAGATCGCCCGCAGGCGCTCCAGATAGCCCTTCGGCGGCGGCAGCACGCCGACCGAGCCCGCCACCGGCTCGACGATGACCGCGGCGATGGTCTCCGGCCCATGCAGCTGCGCCAGCCGCTCCAGGTCGTCGGCCAGCTCGGCGCCGTGATCCGGTTCGCCGCGCGAGAAGGCGTTCACGGCGGGCAGCAGCGTATGCGAGATGTGGTCGACCCCGTGCAGGGTCGGGAACAGTCGGCGGTTATTGACCATGCCGCCGACGGAGACGCCGCCGAAGCCGACCCCGTGATAGCCCTTCTCGCGGCCGATCAGCCGGGTCCTCTGGCCCTCGCCGCGCACACGGTGATAGGCGACGGCGATTTTCAGCGCCGTGTCGACCGAGTCCGAGCCGGAATTGGTGAAAAAGACCCGGTCCAACGCCGCCGGCGCGATCTCGGCCAGCTTGCCGGCCAGCTCGAAGGCCAGTGGATGGCCCATCTGCATGGTCGGGGCGTAGTCCAGTTCCATGAGCTGGCGGTGCACGGCGTCGGCGATCTCAGGCCGTCCATGGCCGGCATTGACGCACCAGAGGCCGGCGCTGCCATCCATCACCGGCTGACCCTCCGGGGTGCGGTAGAACATGCCCTTGGCCGAGGCCAGCATGCGCGGCCTCGTCTTGAACTGGCGGCTGGCCGTGAACGGCATCCAGAAGGCGTCAAGGTCGAGACTGTTGCGGGCGGCGGCGGTCATGGGCTCATCCAAAGGCATGCCGCGAGATGTGCAGGACGCGCGGAGCGGCGGCAAGGGCTTCAGCCGCGTGGAAAGCCCGCCGCCGTGTTCAGCCGCGCCCAGGCCAGGGCGGCGGCGCGGCCGATCGCGCTTGGCCCGCGCCGCGCGCCCGTGACTGCGCCGCGCCAGCGCGCCTCGGCGGCTTCGGCCTCGCGCCAGCAGGCGGCGATCGCGGCGCCGACGGCCGCCTCGCCCGCGGTCCAGGCCGCGTCAATGCGCGCGCGGAACGCGGACTCAAGCGCATCACGCTCGCCGGCGATCAGCGCCAGGGCGGCCGGAAAGTCGTCCAGCGCCGCGCGGTGCAGCCGCTCATGCCGCCACCAGAGGCTTTTGTCATCATACTGGTCGCTAGGCGCCGGACCAGCGTCGGGCAGCGCCATGCCGACCACCACCGGCTTGAACAGGCTGAGGCAAGGCGCGGCGGTCCCAGTAACCCAGTGGGTGATGGCGCCCGGCGTCAGATCGGAGGTCATCGACGCCACCGTCTGGCTGCGCCGCGGCCCCGTCGCCGCATGCATGCAGATCGAGCGGTGCGTGGTGTTCGCCGGTGTCCAACCGGGATCGCCTTCGGCCTCGGCGCCATGGTCGCGCAGCACCGCCTGGATGTCGGCCAGGCCGATCCGCCCGGCCCTGGGCGCCAAAAGCGACGTCGCCCGCGCGCAGCGGCCGCGGCCGAAGGTTGTGGCGTCGCGCACGAGGTCGATCAGCCGCGCGGCGAAGTCGAACCGCCCCTCCCTGTCCAACCAGCCGGCGGCATCCGCGTGCGCCAAGAGATCGACGCTCATGGCCTGGGGCTCGCGGCCGATACTGAGTGCATTGGACAGCGAACGCACGCCCTCGATGCGCTCCACCGCCCACCATCGGCCGACCGTCTCCAGCACATAGGCTTCGCGCGGGTCGGCGATGACGAAGCCGTTGTGATAGTAGAACCGCCCCAGATGGCCGCAGTCACCGCCCTGGCCGTGGCGCTCCAGAAGCTCGGTCATGACCGATACCGCCTCGGCCGCCGTCGCGCCCCGCTCCAGGCCAAGCCGCACCAGATCCATTCCGGTCAAGGCGCGTTTGCGCGGCGCCGGCACGAGCGAATGCATGGCCTCGTTGCCGATCACCACGCCATGCTCGTTGGCGCCCATCTCGGCGCCCCACATCCAGAACGGCCGGCTGAGCAGGCAGGCGTGGACTTCAGGCGCCTCGTCGATCTCGACATAGGTCAACCGCACACGTGCGCCGCGCCCGCCCAGGCGGGCCGGCAGCATCTCCAGCACCTGCGCCTCGTTGCGCTCGCGGTCGCTGTTCTTGCCGAAAAGCATCGCGCCCCTGGCCGTGGCCGCCGGCGCCCCGATCAGCGTGTCGCACATCAACCCTGGCTACACCGGCGGCCGGCAAATTCCCAGGCGCGGTCGCGACGGCCGCCACGGCCGGGCTTGGCGGAACATTTATTTGTTACCGGAAAGCAAAAATTTAGCATCTTCTGCGAGAAATGAAGCATCCGACTCGCGTTTTCAGGGCTAACTCACTGTGCCGCCAAGCAAAGTTCAAACACTGGCCGAAACAACGCGCCGGCTAGGCTGCGACATTTTGTCAGATCGGGCCGGTTCGCCCGCGGTGGAGTTCGCCCTGATCGCCCCGCTGCTTTTTGCGCTGATGATGGGGATCATCCAGGTCGGCATCATCTTCAACAACTATGTCGAGCTGATCGACGGTGTGCGCGCCGGCTCGCGCAACCTGGCGATCAGTCGCTCGACCACCACGCCTTGGACCACCTCAACCGCCGCGGTCACGGCCTCGGCCGCCAACCTCACCGTGGCGAGCGTCGCCATCACGCTGAAGGTCAACGGCGTGGCCTGCACCAGTGACAGCAGCTGCGTCACCGCCCTCTCCACTGCCGCCGGCGAGCCCGCCAGCGTCTCGGCTACCTATCCCTGCAACCTCTCCATCATGGGCGTCAACTACGCCACCAGTTGCAGCCTCAGCTCACAATCGACCGAGCGAATCGAATGAAATCCTCAATATCCTCCGCCGTCGCGACCCTGCGGCGTCTCTGGCGTGACCGGCGCGGCGTGACCGCGGTGGTCACCGCCATATCCATGGTGGTGCTGGTCGGATTCGCCGGCTTCTCGGTCGATGTCGGCCACATCCTCTATGTCCAGCGCGCGCTACAGGCCTCCACCGACGCGGCCGCCCTGGCCGGCGCACTGGACATCAACTGCTGCACCGCCTCGCCCGGCAAGGCGATCACCACGGCGACCTCCTACAGTTCCGCCGTGGGCGGCCAGAACACCCTTCCGGGCCTCACCGTCACCATGGCCAACGGCTTTCCCGTGGAAAAGTGCCTGACCTCCATCGCGATCTCCTGCACCGGCCCGGACTCGGCCAACGCCATCCAGGTCTCGAACTCGACGACGGTGCCGATGTTCTTCGCCCAGATCCTGGGCATACCCTCGATCAAGATCTCCGCGATCTCGACGGCCAGCGCCAAGGGCGGCACCGGCCAAGCGATCAATGTGATGATCGTCCTCGACACCACCGCCTCCATGTCCTCGAACACGGACAATGGCTGCGGCCTCGGCGCCAGCTCCTCGCGTGAACAATGCGCCCTCGCCGGGGTCCAGGCGCTGCTGTCCGGCCTCAACCCGACGATGGACTATGTCGGTCTGATGGTCTTTCCGGGCATCGCCAGCAGCGCCGATGCGACCAAGGACACCACCTGCGGCCAGACCCTGCCCTCGGGGGACATCCAGACCTATGGCAATGCGCCGGTCTACCAGATCGTGGGCTTAAGCGGCAGCAACACCTTCAGGACCTCCAACTCGTCCACGACACTGAATCCCTCGTCGAGCATCGTGCTGGCGACCGGCGGCGGCGGATGCAGCTCCGGCGTCACCGCCCCGGGCGGCGAAGGCACCTACTACGCCGGCGCGATCAATGCGGCCCAGGCGGCCCTGGTCGCCTTCGCCCCGCCGCACACCCAGAACGTCATCGTCTTCCTGAGCGACGGCGGCGCGAACACCACCAAGGCGGAAACTGATTTCACCGGCTACATCTCGGGCACCACCCTGACCGTCACCGCCTGCCCGAACGGCTGCGCGGCCTCGACCACGACCTCGCAGGAGGCCGCGCTGGCGGTCGGACAGAACCTTACCGGCACGAGCGTGACCGCCGGGACCACCATCCTCAGCCAGCTCACCGGCACGACCGGCGGCGTCGGCACCTACAAGATCAGCAACTCGATGACGGTCGGTTCGAAGACCAGCACCAAGACCTTCGCCGCGGCCAGCAACGTCACCCTGAACGGCACGACCTACGCCCAGAACCTCAACCAGTGCCAGCAGGCGATCTCGGCCGCCCAGGCCGCAGCCGCGGCCGGGACCTGGGTCTATTCCGTCGCCTATGGCTCCTCCACGGTGACGGGCGGTTCGAGCGACTGCTCCAGCGACACTTCGGGCACGTTGGCGGGCCTCTCCTCCTGCACCGCCATGCAGGACATCGCCAACAGCCAGGGCGCCATTCCCGACGCGACCAAGTTCTATTCCAATGGCAATAACGGCGTGGACTGCCCGGGCGCCGACACGATCGAAAACCTGGTCAGCCTGTTCCAAAACATCTCGACCAACCTGACCGAGCCCAGGCTGATCCCGAACAATACGACCTGAGGCAGTGACGTCCGGGCCGCCGAGCGGCTAAGCTCGCCGGCATGTCAGAGTCCGAAAAGCCGCTGCGCGAGCAGATGACCGATGCCATGGAGAAGATCAGCGAGCAGCTGGAGCTTCTGCGCTCGGGCCCGACCATAGGCGAGGCCCTGGACGACCGCAGCGTCATCGCCGACCTGGAAGCCGAATATCAGGAACTCAAAGAGGCGCGGGCGAACCTCGGTCCCGCTGACCGTTAGGACCGGGCCGACGTCGATGACGCCCGAACCCTCCCCTTCCGTCTCGGCCCGCGTGGCCAGGCTGCTTGGCTGGACGCCGACCGCATGGCGGCCGG
>OUMD01000028.1_pt1 | contig 14808 bp, 14 predicted proteins | sample 1690831 | NCBI WGS metagenome assembly OUMD01 (sample SAMEA3914812, study PRJEB12502) | metagenome | biome: forest; material: soil | place: Canada | collected 2011-07-07 | depth 0.1 m | reverse complement strand
TCGAAGCGTGCGTGCGGTTGGTGCCCGGCGTTCTTGGGCAGGCAGGCTCGCTGAGTGAAGAAAGCTTCGAGGACGGTCTCCTCGAGCATCCGCAGTTCACACGACCGCGGACGTTCGAAGGGATGGACATCCCCGAAGTCCTGCTCTCCGGCAACCACGCGGCGATCGCCAAGTGGCGGCAGGGCGAGCGGGAAAGCGCGACGCGGGAGCGGCGGCCGGATCTCTGGTCGACCTATCTCGCCAATCAACAGGCAAAGGGCGGCTGAAGCCCAGTCATAGTCAGCGAAGGATTAGACCGATGAACATCATCCAGCAGCTCGAAGCTGAAGAAGCCGCCCGCCTCGGCGAGCGCCGCAAGACCCCCGACTTCCAGGCCGGCGACACCCTGCGCGTCAACGTCCGCATCAAGGAAGGCGAGCGCGAGCGCGTCCAGGCCTTCGAAGGCGTCTGCATCGCCCGCGCCGGCCAAGGCGTGCAAGAGAATTTCACCGTCCGCAAGATCAGCTTCGGCGAGGGTGTCGAGCGGGTGTTCCCCGTGATGTCGCCCAACATCGAAAGCATCGAAGTGAAGCGTCGCGGCGTCGTCCGTCGCGCCAAGCTGTACTACCTGCGCGACCGTCGCGGTAAGTCGGCCCGTATCGCCGAGCGCCAGATGAGCCCCAGCGCCAAGGCGGAAGCTTCGGCCGAAAAGTAAACCTGACGGGCGCGTTTCGCGCCGGTTTCAGGAGCGTTTTTGAGCAGGGCAGGTCCAGTCGGGCCTGCCCTGTTTTGTTGCGCGGGGCGCCTGGCAGTGTGGCGCCGCTGGCACGCCTCGTTCGCTTTCAACTCGATTCCCCGGTGGGAAAGTTGAACGTGGTTGAACATCACCGCACGAACCGGCGTAGAACTGATCCAAATTGTCGCGGGTTCAGCGGTATAATGTATTTTGTAGTCCGGCGTACATGGTTGGCGGGGGCCGATCCCACGGGAGCGCCCGACCTGGTCAGGACGGTGGCCAAGGCGTCCTCCCGCGAGGCCGCCGAGGCCCGCGCCGCCGCCCTGGCCTGCAGCTCCAAGCGCGCGGCGCAGCTCGACCCGGACAGCAAGGCGTGGCTCTGCAAGGCGCCGGACGCGCTGCACAGCTTTGAAGTTAGCGAAGAAGAACAAGGTATTGCGCTGGAAAGCGTCCTGCGCCGAATGCCCGGGCGCGACGCCATGCGGCCTCCGCGCCGGCTGCTGGGATCGCCGGCCTAACCGATCCCTTAGAGCATCGAGGGCAGCACGCGGTCGGGCGGCTTGTGGCCGTCCTGGAACGCCTTGATGTTGATGATCACCTTGTCGCCCATATCCGCGCGCGCCTCGGCGGTGGCCGAGCCCATGTGCGGCAGCAGCACCACGTTGGGAAGCTTGAGCAGGCGCGGATTGACCGCCGGCTCGTGCTCGAACACGTCCAGTCCCGCCCCCGCCAGCGCGCCCTCGGTGAGCAGCTGGGCTAGGGCGGTCTCGTCGACGATCTCGCCGCGGGCGGTGTTCACCAGGATGGCGTGAGGCTGCATCAGCTTTAGTCGCCGGCCGGACAGCAGGTGGTAGGTCGCCGGCGTGTGGGGGCAGTTGACCGACACCACGTCCATGCGCGCCAGCATCTGGTCGAGGCTCTCCCAGTAGGTGGCGTCCAGCTCCTGGGCGATGTGGCCGGGAACTGGCTTGCGGTTATGGTAGTGGATCGACAGGCCGAACGCGCGGGCGCGCTTGGCCAGGGCCTGGCCGATCCGGCCCATGCCGACGATGCCCAGCGCCTTGCCGCGGATGCGGCGGCCCAGCATCCAGGTGGGGGTCCAGCCGACGAACTTGTTCTGTTCCAGTGCCCGCACGCCTTCGACCATCCGGCGCAGGTTGGCCAGGATCAGGGCCATGGCCATGTCGGCGGTGTCCTCGGTCAGGACGCCAGGGGTGTTGGTCACCGCGATCCCGTGCATGCCTGCGGCGGCCACGTCGATATGGTCGAAGCCCGCGCCGAAATTGGCGATCAGCTTCAGATTGGGCCCGGCGTGGGCGATCAGCCCGGCGTCGATGCGGTCGGTGACGGTGGGCGCCAGCACATCGGCGCGGGCCATGGCCGCGATCAGGGCCGTGGTGTCCAGGGGGCGGTCGTCCGGATTGAGTTCGACGTCGAACAGCTCACGCATGCGCGCCTCCACCGTTTCGGGGAGTTTGCGGGTGACGACGACTTTGAGCTTGCGATCGACCATCAGGGCGCATGAATAGAGCGCGTGGACACGCTCGGGACAAAAGTCTGTAGCAAAGCGGCCGGTGGGGGCCAATGGGGGGTAGGGCTGGCGATCGCCGCAGCCCTGTGCCTTGGCGCCTGTTCACGCCATTCTGACCAGGCGGCGCCCCAGGCTGGGCGCCAGACGCCTTCGGGCTTCCCTGTGCCCCGCTACATCTCGCTCAAGTTCGACAAGGTGAACGCCCGCAGCGGTCCGGGCGACGATTACAAGCTGCTCTGGATCTACCACGTTAAAGGCCTGCCGCTGCAGGTGGTGGCCGAGACCGACGAATGGCGGCGGGTCTGCGACTACACCGGCGCGATGTCGTGGATTCATCGCCGCACCACCGAGGCCGCGCGCACCGTGCTCCTGACCCAGGCCCAGGACCTGCAGCTGCGCGCCCGCCCGACCGACGCGGCCGCTGCGAGCGCGGTGCTGGTCGGCCGCTCCATCGCCGAACTCAAGGGCTGCAAGGACGGCTGGTGCCAGATCGCAGTGGGCCACGCCAAGGGCTGGGCGCCGGCCACGGCGGTGTGGGGCACGGCCGACGCACCGCAATGCCGCTGACCCGGAACAGCGGGCGCGCCGGCTGCGTTCTTCACCGGCCCGGTTGAGGCCGCGTCCCGGGTCGTGTAACCGGGGCGGCTTGATCCGCCGGCCCTACGCCTCGCGGCTCCCGCTGAATGGGTTCAGGACCTTCGAATGAGCGCCGCGCTGAAGACCAGTTTCGATACCGAAGACCTGCTGGCCTGCGCCCGCGGTGAGCTGTTCGGCCCGGGCAACGCCCAGCTTCCGGCCCCGCCGATGCTGATGATCGACCGCATCAGCGAGATCTCCAAGGACGGCGGCACGCACGGCAAGGGCTTCATCCGCGCCGAGCTGGATATCAGCCCGGAGCAGTGGTTCTTCCTGTGCCACTTCTATGGCGATCCCGTGATGCCGGGCTGCCTGGGCCTGGACGCCATGTGGCAGTTGGTCGGCTTCTTCCTCGGCTGGTCCGGTGCGCCGGGCCGCGGCCGTGCGCTGGGCGTCGGCGAGGTGAAATTCACCGGCCAGGTGACGCCCGCCGTGAAGAAGGTGGTCTATAAGATTGATTTCAAGCGGGTCATAATTCGCAAGCTGGTCATGGGCGTGGCGGACGGGGTCATGGAAGCGGACGGTAAGCCGATCTACAACGCGCAGGATCTGCGCGTCGGCCTGTTCGACGCCAAGGACCTGGTCTGACCAGACCGCAGCGAGGCATATAGGGGCGAAAAGAGTATGCGCCGCGTCGCGATAACCGGCATTGGAATCGTGTCCTCTATCGGCTGCAACGCCGATGAGGTCGCTGCGTCGCTGCGCGAGGCCCGTTCGGGCGTCGTGGCGGCGGCGGAATATGCCGAACTGGGCTTCCGTTGCCATGTCCACGCTCCGCCCCAGACGGGCGGCGCCGTGCTCGACTGGGAGCCGCTGGTGGACCGCCGTGCGGCGCGCTTCCTCAGCCCTGGCCTGGGCTATGCCCATATCGCCATGGAACAGGCGGTCGCCGACTCCGGGCTCGAGCCGCACGAGATCGCCAACGATCGCACCGGCATGATCGTGGGCGCTGGCGGGCCTTCGACCCGTACGATCGTCCAGGCGGCCGAGACCACTCGCACCAAGGGGCCCAAGCGCGTCGGCCCGTTCGCCGTGCCCAAGGCCATGTGTTCGGGCCCCTCGGCGGTGCTGTCGACCTGGTTCAAGACCCGCGGCGTCAACTATTCGATCTCCTCGGCCTGCGCGACCTCGACCCACTGCATCGGCGCGGCCTACGAGCAGATCCTGCTCGGCAAGCAGGACGTGGTGTTCGCCGGCGGCTGCGAGGAGCTGGACTGGACCCTGTCGGTGATGTTCGACGCCATGGGCGCTATGTCGGTGGACTTCAACGACCGCCCGGCCGTGGCCTCGCGCGCCTATGACCGCGATCGCGACGGCTTCGTCATCGCCGGCGGCGCCGGCATCGTGGTGGTCGAGGACCTGGACCGGGCCCTGGCCCGCGGCGCCAAGATCTACGCCGAGATCGTCGGCTACGCCGCCAACGCCGACGCCCACGACATGGTGGCGCCGTCGGGCGAGGGCGCGGTGCGCTGCATGCGCCTGGCGCTGCAGGATGTGAAGGGGCCGATCGATTACCTGAACCCGCACGGCACCGGCACGCCGATCGGCGATCAAAAGGAAATCCAGGCGATCCGCGAAGTCTTCGGCGACAAGATGCCGGCGATCTCCTCGACCAAGTCGCTGACCGGCCACAGCCTCGGCGCCGCGGGGGCCCAGGAGGCGATCTATTCGCTGCTGATGATGCGTGACGACTTCATCGCCGAGAGCGCCCACATCGACAATCTCGACGAGGCCTTCGCCGACGTGCCGATCGTGCGCAAGCGCCAGGACGGCGCCAAGCTCCAGACCGTGATGTCCAACAGCTTCGGTTTCGGCGGCACCAATGGCGCCCTGGTGATGAGCCGCTACCCGCGCTGACGGCCCGCCGCCGCTCGATCTGAGGCTCGATCTGAGACGGGCGCGTCTCGTTCCGGCCCGGATCGCGCGCGGCGGGATCGTTGCATCTCGCCAGGCTGCGACGGCCGCGTGACCAAAGCCTGGCGGCGTCTCGCCTGGCATGCGGAGCTGAGAAGCCCCGCTTCTATGGAACGATTATTGCTCTAAAGGGGATCGGACACCTCTTTGCGAGGACGATCGTGCCGCGGATTTACATCGTCACCCTGACCTGCCCGGACCGGATCGGCGTGGTCGCCGACGTCTCGGGGTATCTGGCCAGCCTTCGCTGCAATGTGCTGGAAAGCGCCCAGTTCAGCGACAGCGACGCGCGCCAGTTCTTCATGCGCTCGGTGTTCGAGGCGCCCGACGAGATCTCGCCGGAGGCGCTGCAAGCGGGGTTCGCGCCCGTGGCCGAGCGGTACGACATGGACGTGCGCTTCTTCGATCAGGCCGAGCCGACGCCGACCGTGATCATGGTCTCGCGGCTGGGCCATTGCCTGAACGACCTGCTGTTCCGCGCCCGTATCGGCGCCTTGCCGGTGTATCTGCGGGCGGTGATCTCCAATCACGAAGACTTCCGCGACCTGGCCGAGGCGGCGGGCGTTCCCTTCCACTTCCTGCCGATGGCCGAGGGCAAGGCGGCCCAGGAGGCGCGCCTGCTCGATATCGTCGAGGCGGCCGGGGCCGAACTGATCGTGCTCGCCCGCTATATGCAGGTGCTGTCGCCCGAGCTGTGCGCCCGCTGGGCCGGGCGGGTGATCAATATCCACCACTCGTTCTTACCGAGCTTCAAGGGCGCCAAGCCCTATCACCGCGCCCACGCCCTGGGGGTGAAGCTGATTGGCGCCACCGCCCACTACGTCACCAGCAACCTGGACGAAGGGCCGATCATCGAGCAGGCGGTGGAGCGGGTGCAGCACAGTCTGTCGATCGCCGACTTTACCGCCGTCGGGCGCGACGTCGAGGCCCTGGTCCTGGCCCGGGCGGTCAAATGGCACGCTGAGCGCAGGATATTGTTAAACGGCGGCCGAACCGTCGTCTTCCCCTGAAGGTGTATGTAAAATCCGTAATCGGATGTATTATATCTGAAACATAAAAAGCCTTCAGGGAGGCGACCATGAGGCGTTCGAGCTGGCTTTGCTTGGGCCTCGCCACCTTGTCTCTGGCGGCGGAGGCTCCCAGCCGAGCAGGACCGGTGGCGGTCGGCCCCTCGATTGCGACCCGCCTTCCCGCCAAGCCCGACGCCGTGACCGCCGGGCGCGACACCTTCGATCGCATGACCGTCCCGGTGATGGTCAATGGCCAGGGTCCATTCCCCTTCGTGATCGACACCGGCGCCGACCGTACGGTGATCTCAGCTGAACTGGCCGCAACCCTGGGCCTCAACCCGGGCGACCCCGTGGTGCTGAACGACGTCAGCGGCGTGGGCCTGACCCCGACGGCGATCATTCCCAAGCTCGCCGTAGGCGTCCGCGAATTGCGTGACGTGGACGCCCCGACCCTGGCGGCGGCCAACCTCGGGGCCATGGGCCTGCTCGGCATCGACAGCCTGCGCGACCAGCGCATGGTGATGGATTTCCACGCGCGGCGCATGACGGTCGAGGCCTCCAAGCCCGAGCACTATGGAGCCGACGTGATCGTCGTCCATGCGACGCGGCGGTTGGGTCAACTGGTGCTGGTCGATGCGTCGATCGGCGGCGAGCCGATCCTGGTGATCCTGGATTCGGGCGCCCAGAACACCATCGGCAACCTGGCGCTCCGCGACCTGATCGGGCGTTGGCATGGCGGGCAGCAAGGCCTGCCCGTGGATGTGATCAGCGTCTCGGGCCGCACCATCCCGGCGCACTTCGCCAGCCTGCCGAACCTGCGCATCGGTGGCATCGCCCTGCACAACGTGCCCATCGCCTTCGCCGACCTGCATACCTTCAGCGAGTTCGACCTCAACGGCCAGCCGGCGATCCTGCTGGGCATGGATGTGCTGCGGCATTTCGATCGGGTGGCGGTGGACTTCGGCCGCAAGCAGGTCAGCTTCCGGTTCCCGGACGCCGGCTGATCCACGCCGGTCTGCGCGCGCGTTTCCGCCTGGACCTTTGACCGTCTAGGCGAAGCTGAACGCCGGCCCTAAACACCTGGGGATGAGTTTCGCTCTCCCAGCCGGGTCCTCAGGGGCCTCGACGCGCGCGCCACGCCTGGCGATCCCGGGGCCGCTGCTGGACCTGCTGGCGCTGGGCGGTCTTTGCCTGTTCGCCGCCGCCATCCTGATCTGGCGCTCCGACGCCTGGCCGCTGCAGCTGTGGGACGAAAGCCGCAACGCCAACAACGCCCTGGAGATCGCGCTGGGCGGTCATTGGCTGGTCCCGACCTTCGGCGGCGTGCCGGATCACTGGAACACCAAGCCGCCGCTGCTGATCTGGCTGATCGCCATTGGGTTCAAGCTCGGCCTGCCGCCGCTGCTGGCGATCCGCCTGCCGTCCTGGATCGCGGCGTTCGGCGTGCTCGCCATGGTCTGGAGCGCCCTGCGGTTCGGGCTGAAGGACCGGGCTGCGGCGGTCATCGGCGGTGCGCTGATGCTGGCGTCGATGGCCTATGTCGGACCCCATGCGGCCCGCACCGGAGACTTCGACGCCCTGGAGAGCCTGTTTGTCACCGGCTACGTCCTGAGCGGCTGGGCGGCGTTAGAGGACAGTCGGCGCCGGATCGCCTGGCTCGCGGCCGCGGCCGGTTGCGCGGTGCTGGCGGTAATGACCAAGGGTGTGGCCGGGCTGCTGGCGACCCCGGGCGTGATCGTCCTAGGGCTGCTGCGCCGCAAGACCCTTTTCGCGCTGCTGGCCGATGTGCGCGTCTGGTTGCTCGGGGCAGGGGCGCTAGGGCTGTGCGCCGGCTATTATCTGCTGCGGGAGCATCTGGACCCAGGCTATCTGCGCGCGGTGCTCGGCAACGAGATCGGCGGCCGGTTCTCGGCGGTGACCGAAAACCACAAGGGCCCCTGGAACTTCTATCTGCAGGTGCTGGCGGCGGGGTTCGAGCCGGGCCTGGTGCTGTTGGCCAGCGTGGGCTTCACCCTGGTCGGGCGGGATGCCCGGCGGCGCGGCCTGGCCCTGGCCGGGCTGTTGTCGGGCCTGTCGTTGCTGCTGGTCCTGTCCTCGGCCCTGAGCAAGCTCGACTGGTACGTGACGCCGATGATCCCGCTGTTCTCGCTGGCGGCGGCGATCGGGACAGTGGACGCCCTGGCGTGGATCGATCGCGCGGCGCCGAAGCTGCGCCTGGTCGTGCGTGTCGGCTTCGGTCTAGGGCTGACGGCGGCCCTGGTCCTGGTGGTGATGGCGATCCATACCCTGCGCGTCACCAGCCACGGCGATGTCGACGGGCCGCAATTCGACTACGCACCGTTCTTCGCCCGGCTCGAGGCCGCGCAGGTTGCGCCCTCGGTGATCGCGGTGGACACCGGCTTCATCAATGCGGCCGGGTTCAAGGCCTATAACCCGATCCTGAAGTTCTACGCCCTGCGCCAGTCGACCCGGTCGCTGAAGGTCCAGGTCCGCACCCTGGACGACGCCCTGCCGATGGGCGCTCTGGTGGTCACCTGTGATCCCGACGCCGAGGACCAGCTGCGCGACGACTACCGCCTGAGCTCGCGGCTGCGGGACCGTACCTGCGTGCTGGGGCGGATCGACGGTCCGGCGGCGTAAGGCGGGCGGCCTAGGGCCGCGTGCAGCTCAGAACTCCGAAACGGCCGCCACCGTCCTGGCGACAGCGCCACGCCGGATCGCGCTGCATGATCGTGGGCGGGAAGCGGTTGGCGGCGGTGCCCTGCACCCACTTGTCGGACAGCCAGAGGATCGCCGATCCCGGTGGCGCGGCTTCGTTCAGCAGACGGATGTTCGGATCCTCGCCGTGCTTGAGGATCACGGCGTCGATCGGCGTGGGCACGCCCGCGCGATGCAGGAAGAAGCCGCCCAGCGCCGCCAGTTGCTCGACGTGGAGCACGGGGTCCACCGGGTGGTCCCACAGGAACACCAGCCGCGTGGGCCTGGCCTGGGCCAGCCGCGCCGAGGTGCGCTCGAAGTTGTAGCGTCGCGGAGCCATGCGGAAATGCATGTGCTCGAGTTGCCAGCCGCTGAGGGCGGCGAAGGCGATGATCAGGGCGGCGAAGGCGACCGGCGCGCGCCGCGCCCCCAGCAGCCGCACGATCAGCACGAAGCTCAGCAGCAGCCCCGGTGCGAACGGCGTCAGGTAGCGATAGGTGAAGCTCGGCCGGAAGAAGCCGACCACGACCAGGACGACGGCCCCCGCGATCGCGGCGAAGGCGGCGATCCAGGCGGCGGCGTTGCCCTGCTCGGTGCGTCCGCGCCCCGGCCACGCGAAGCGCAGGGTCAGGGCCCCGGTGGCGATGAAGGCCAGCGCCCAGAGCTGCGGCTCGCGTCCGGCGATGTAGCCGATCACCGCCCATAGCTGGCTAGGTTGCAGCGGCGTGTACCAGGCGATGTCGGGCCGGGTGAAGGCCTGGATCGTCGGCAGGTGGAACAGCATCCAGCCGAACGCCGGCAGGAACAGCAGTGCGGCCGGCCAGGTCCGAACCGCTTTCAGCCGATGGATCGCCAGGTAGATCACGCCCTGGATCGCGCAGAGCAGCAGGGCGTCGTAGTGGGTCAGGATTGCTGTCGCGCACAGCCCGGCCCAGATCGCGGCGCGCCCCGTGTCGGGGCGCTCCAGCAGGCGGATGAAGGCCAGGGCCTGCAGGGCGCTGACAAACAGCAGCAGGGAATAGCCCCGCGCCTCTTGGGCGAAGCACAGGCCCGGAAACCACAGCGCCGTCAGCGCCGCCCAGGTCAGCCGCTCGGCGCGAGGCAGGCTCCGCACCGGGACGAAGGCCAGGGCCAGGGGCGTCAGGGTGGCCAGGATCAGACTGGGCGCGCGCAGTGCTGCGTCGGACAGGCCGAACACCCCCTGCCACAGGTGCATCAGCAGGTAATAGAGGGGCGCGTTCACGTCCCAATAGATCTCGTGGAAGGTGTCGATCCAGGCGCGCTGGCCGACGATGGCGCCGGTCCAGCTTTCGTCGAGCCAGAAGGCGTCGCTCCGCTGCACCCACAGCTCCAGCCAAAGCGCGAACAGCAGCGCCAGCCCGGCGAGGATGAGCAGGGCCTTGGGCCAGCGGCGTGCAGAAAGGGTAGGGCCGTCGGCGGCGGAAGACATCGTCCAGCCCTAGAGCATGGGATTGTGCGAGGGAAGCGGCGCCAGCTTAGCTGGTCTTGTGGAAGAAGCCGTAGACCCGTTCCGCCAAGGCGCGGCTGACCCCATCGACCTTTTCCAGATCCGCCACCGAGGCGCGCGACACGCCTCGCGCCGAGCCGAAGGCGTGCAGTAGGGCGCGCTTGCGGCCCGGACCCACGCCCTCGATCTCGTCCAGCGGGTTCTTGGCCATGTCGATCCGCCGCTTGGTGCGGTGGGTGCCGATGGCGAAGCGGTGGGCCTCGTCGCGCAGTCGCTGGAGGTAGTAGAGGATCGGGCTCTTGGGCTCGAACATGAACGGGGCGGGACGTCCGGGGACGAAGAACCGTTCCAGCCCGGCGTCGCGATCCGGTCCCTTGGCCACGCCCACGACGTTGATGTCTTCCAGCCCAAGGTCGGCCAGGATGGTCAGGGCGGCGTCGAGCTGGCCCTGGCCGCCGTCGACCAGCACCAGGTCCGGGCGCGGCGGGGTCTCGCCGGCCTCCTCTTCCTTCATCAACCTGCCGAAGCGGCGGCGCATCACTTCGCGCATCATGCCGAAGTCGTCGCCGGGAGTGAGGTCCTCGCCGCGGATGTTGAACTTGCGATAGGCGTTCTTCTGGAACCCCTCCGGCCCGGCCACGATCATGCCGCCGACCGCATTGGTCCCCATGATGTGCGAGTTGTCGTAGACCTCGATCCGCTCCGGCGGCGCCTCCAGGCCGAACGCTTCGCACACTCCGGCCAGCAGCTTGGCCTGGGCCGAGCCCTCGGCCATGCGCCGGCCCAGCGCCTCACGCGCATTGGTCATGGCGTGGGCGACCAGTTCGCGCTTTTCGCCCCGCTGCGGCACGGCGATCTCGACCTTGTGGTTGGTCTGGATGCAGAAGGCCTCGGCCAGCAGTTCGCGGTTCGGGACGTCGTTGGACAGCAGGATCAGGCGCGGGACCGGCTTGTCCTCGTAGAACTGGCCGAGGAAGGCGTCGAGGATCGCCCCGGCCTCGTCGGCGGGCGTCGCTTCGGCAGCGTCTTCATCCGCCTCTTGGGCGTCATCGGCACTGATCATGGTGTTGACCCGCGGGAAGTAGGCGCGGTTGCCCCAGTTCTGCCCGGCGCGGAAGAAGAACACCTGCACGCAGGCTTGGCCGCCCTCGACATGCAGGGCGAACACGTCGGCCTCGTCCACGGTCTCGGGGTTGATGGACTGCTCCATCGAGATCGCCGACAGGGCCCGGATCCGGTCGCGCAGGCGCGCAGCGCGCTCGAATTCCATCGCCTCGGCGGCGTCGGTCATCTCCAGCGACAGCCGCTCCATCACCGCGCGGCTCTTGCCGGTGAGGAACTGGTGCGCCTCGTCGACCAGGGCGCCGTAGTCCGGCTGCGAGATCAGGCCGGTGCAGGGGGCCGAGCAGCGCTTGATCTGGTGCAGCATGCAGGGCCGGGTGCGGCTGTCATAGACGCTGTCCGAGCACGAGCGCAGCAGGAAGGCTTTCTGCAGGATGTTGACGGTGCGGTTCACCGCCCAGGTGCTGGCGAAGGGGCCGAAATAGTCGCCGGGAATGGTGTGGGCCCCGCGATGCTTGCGTACCTGGGGGGCAACGTGATCGCGGCGCAGCAGGATCTCGGCGAAGCTCTTGTCGTCGCGCAGCACCACGTTGAAGCGGGGCTTCAGCCGCTTGATCAGGTTGGCTTCGAGCAGCAGGGCCTGGGTCTCGGTGCCGGTGGTGATGAACTCCATCGACCGGGTCAGGTGCACCATGTGGGCGATGCGCTGGGTGTGGAACCGGCCCTGGGCGTAGTGGCCGACCCGCTTCTTCAGTGACCGCGCCTTGCCGACATACAGCACCTCGGCGTCCTCGCCGATCATGCGGTAGACGCCGGGGGCGTCGGGCAGACGCTTCACCTCGTCCTGGATCAGGGCCATGCCGCTCAGGCCCGAGCTGTGTGGGAGGGGGGCCTCCGGCGCGACGACCGTCGTTTCACTCATGGCGCCTATATAGGCGCGGCGAGGCGGCGGCGTCGCGCGACGGTTCGCCCGAGGGGCGAACCGTGGGCCAGTCGAATCGCCTCAGCTCTTACGGGCGCGCAGCGCCTCGACGACCTTCTTGACGTCCTGGGCGCGATCCTTGGGCAGCACCGCAACGGCGCCGCCAGCGGCCACCACCACCACGTTGCGCAGCCCGACCACGCCCACTTCCATGCCGTCGTCGGCCCAGATCAGGCAGTCGTCGCTGTCCAGCACCACGGCCTGGCCGCGCTGGACATTGCCGCGCCCGTCCTTGTCGCCGAGCCGCCACAGCTCGCTCCACGAGCCGATATCCGCCCAGCCGACGTCGCAGGGCGCCACTGCGGCCAGCCGGGTCTGCTCCATCACGGCGATGTCCACCGATTCCGAGGGGATGGCGGCGAAGGCCTCGTCGGTGAAGCAGATGGTGGTGCCGGTGCGCTCCGCAGTGTCCAGCGCCGTGACCACCGCCTGGAGGATGTCAGGACGATGCGCCTGCATCTCCGACAGCATGACGTCCGGCCCGAACAGGAAGATGCCGCCGTTCCAGGCGTATCCGCCCTCGGCGAGGTAGGCCTCGGCCACCGCGCGTGCAGGTTTCTCGGCGAAACGCGCGACCTGGAACACGCCGTCGGTGATCGGCGTCCCGTGCTGGATATAGCCATAGCCGGTCTCGGGGCCGGTGGGGGCGATGCCGAAGGTGACGATATGGTCTTGAGCTGCGGCGCCGCGCTCCACTGTCGCACGGAAGGCCGCGGCGTCGGCGATGACGTGGTCGGCCGGCAGCAACAGCGTCAGGGCGCCGGGGCTGAGCTCCGCCACCAGTCGGGCGGCGACGGCGGCGACGGCCGCGGTGTTGCGCCCGAACGGCTCCAACACCACCGCCAGCGGTTCGATCCCTGTTTCGGCCAGGTGGGCGCGCACCAGGGCTTCATGGGCGCGGTTGCAGATGATGATCGGCGGCAGGAAGACAAGTTCCGTGTGGATCGAAGCGCTGGGCGCCGCCCTGAGCGCCGTTGCCTGGATCATGGTCGTTTCGCCGCCCAGCGCGTGGAATTGCTTGGGGCGCGCCTCTGTGGACAGAGGCCAAAGTCTTGATCCTGAGCCGCCGGACATAATTACGGGCGTGACCTGAATCGTTTGCGGCTCGGCCGTCGTCATCAACCAAAACTCCTAATACCGAGCCGCATTCAGCGGCCGCCGTCCTGTGGTTGTCCGAGCATGCCCAAGACATGCGACAGCCACGCCTTCCGGTCGAACACGGCCTCCGCCCGCGCCTTGGCCCCAGCACCGAGGCTGATGCGGGCTTGCGGGTCGGCGATGAGAGCGCGCAGGCTCGCGGCCGCGACGTCGATGTCAGGGTCCGCCCACCAACCGCCCGTGTAGAGCTGCTGCGGATCGTCCACCGGGATAGGCCGCCACGGAACGAGAACGGAAGAGCTCTCGTCCATGAAGTCCATATTGCCCGACCAGGCCGTGGCGACCACGCATTTTCCGAGCCACATGGCTTCTGCCGGCAAAAGGCCGAATCCTTCAGCGCGATGCAGCGATAATAGGATGTCGGCGCTGGCGATCAGCCGGGTCATGTCCTCGCTTGAGAGATCCTGCGAGATCAGGATGATGTCCTGGCGTGCGTTGGCTTCCTGCCTGAGCGCCTCGAACAGTTCGGGTTCCTGACGGACGCCAGTCAGCTTGCAGACCAGCCTGGCGTCGGAACGCGGCTCGGGCACGGCGCGCCGATAGGCCTCCAGCGCCCCCCAGGGGTTCTTACGCGCAGCTGTAGATTTCAGGTCGAGGGCCACCAGCGTAACGCAGGCTTCATCCGGCAGCCCGAACCGGGTCCGCTCAGCATCGAGAGCGGGGGTCATAAAGATGGGATGCGGTACGACCCGCACCGAAACCCTTGAAGGCGCGGCCTTGCGCACTGCCTCGGCCGTGAAGGTCGATGGGCACCACACCTCGTCCACATAGGCGAAGGCGGATCGCCAGCTCCGCGGAATCACTGGTAGTTCCCAGGCCCAGTAGCCGATGTGCCGGCGCCCTCTGAGCGCGCGCGCCAGGGTGCGCGGCAGGAATCGGATCAGCTCGGTGGGATTGAAGTGGGTGACCACCACGCCGCCTCGGGGCAATCTTGGGCGTGCGGGGACGTGTGGTAAATCTCCGGGCACCTTGAGCACCGGGCCGGCGTCCAAGGTCGCGACGAGGACATGAGCGTCCGCCAGGGCCTGGACGAACAGGCGTGCGCCTTGCCCCAGGCCCGTGCTCGAGGAGAAGAACCCGGCAACGACAATCGGACCCCCGGCCGGCGTTCCTCGCCGCCAGACGCTGGCCATCAGGCCCGGGGTCATGGAAGTGAGTGCACGATCCCAGGCCACGTGAAATGAGCGCCGCCAGCCTTCAGGCAGGCGGCCCCATGTCAGGCGCAAGGTCTTCGCCATCATGGCCAGCAACTCGAGAATGGCGCCCGGGCGCATGCCCTGGCGCAGAAATAGACGCCGCTTCTACTGAGGTGTCGCAGGCGGCAGGTGCGGCGCCTGGACGCCAGCCGCCGCTGCGGGGACTCCGGTCCCGGCCAGATTCTTACCTGCCGGAATGCTGTTGGCAGGCTGTGCCGGTTTGTGGGCGATAACGCGCCACGCCAGCGCACCGACGAGCACCACCACCACGACGGCGACGATGATCCAGAGCTCGACGCGCGTGCGGTCGGCCTCTTCGTCATGGATGCGCGAATAGTCCTCTTTCTTGGTCATGACCCGTCGCCCCCTAGGCCTCAACCATCTTCAGGCCGCCACCGCCGGCGATCCAGCCTTCGGTCGGACCGAAGTAGGTGATGCG
>OUMD01000022.1_pt1 | contig 21606 bp, 19 predicted proteins | sample 1690831 | NCBI WGS metagenome assembly OUMD01 (sample SAMEA3914812, study PRJEB12502) | metagenome | biome: forest; material: soil | place: Canada | collected 2011-07-07 | depth 0.1 m | reverse complement strand
CGCGCCGGCACCGACCTGCACGCGCTCGGCTGGCACACGGCCGCCTCGCGCGAGTACATGGCGCAGATGCGCCAGGGCGTGAAGGAAGCCCTGACCACGCGCGACAAGGCGTTCGGGGATTATCGGACGGGCGACCCGGCGAAGGCCTAGTTGTGGTAGTCTGCGCGCCATGCCCTTCCTGGACACCCATGATCTGCCGGTAAACGAGCGGCGTCCGGGATGGCGCGGGCGGGTGTTTCGGTCGGCGACCATGACCTTCGCCCATTGGGACTTCGCGGCCGGGTCGGACATCCATGAACACAGCCACGACCAGGAAGAGGTCTGGCACGTGCTCGAGGGCCAGCTGGAAGTGACCATCGACGGCGAGGCCCAGGTCGCCGGTCCTGGCATGGTCGCCATCGTGCCGGCCAATGCGCGCCATAGAGTCAGGGCGCTGAGCGACGGCAAGGCGATTGTCGCCGACTATCCGGTCCGTCCCGACTTCTAGAGCGGGCCTACGGAAAAGTGCGAAGCGGTTTTCCGTCCGCAACCCGCTCTAAACGTCAGGAATCGATCACGTTTATGATTTTGGATTCAATCCAAAATCATCGTGATCTAGCGCACCTTCAAGACCAGGATCACCAGCAAGGCCGAGACGCCCAGGTGCAGGAGCATGAAGCGCACCAGGACCTGGGTGTTGGACCAGCCCAGCTCCTTGCGGCAGTGGTCGTGCAGCGGAAACCGCACCCCGGCCAGCACCTTGACGCCGAAGAAACGCAGCAGCGCCACCTTGGCCAGGCCCGTCGCCCCGTTCAGCAGGATCACAGAGCCGACCAGCAGCAGGAACAGCGGGTTGTTGGTGGCCACCACCAGCATGCCGATCAAAAGGCCGAGCGGCCGCGAGCCTGAATCGCCCATCAGCACCTGGCTGGGCGCGGCGTTGTACCAGAGGTAGCCGGCGACGCAGCCGACCATCAGGAAGGCCATGATCGCCCAGTTGGCGCCCTCGCGATTGACCGGGATGTTCAGGTGGCCGGCGACGAGCTCGTTGCCAATCACCGCATAGAGCAGGCCGCCCAGGATCATGATCGCCGTCGCCGTCAGGCTGCCGGAGACGCCGTCGACCCCATCCGAACAGTTAGTGGCGTTGATGGAGAGCCAGATCAGGCCGGTGGCCAGCGGCACGGCGAGCCACGGGCTGAGCGGGATGACCCCCTTGAAGCCGGGCAGCCAGATATCGGTCACGCCCATGCCGCAGATCACCAGCGCGGCGACCAGCGCGATGACCGCATCGAACACCGCCAGCTGGTACTCGCTGAAGCCGCCGCGCCGGTCGTCGAAATAGCCGACGAACATGGCCGCGACCACGCACGGCAGGGTGAAGAGGCAGCGCGCCCCGAACGGCACGAAGATCAGCGAGGCGATGACGAAGATGCTGACGAAGATCAGCCCGGCGCTCACCGGCTTGCCGACGCTCATCTCGGCATTGACCGCGAAGGCGCGGCCCTTGTCGGTCGGCAAGAGCCCCCAGAGTCTCGGCAACAGGAACCATGTGACCAGGGCGCAGACCGCGAACCCGGTGGCCGAGAGGAAGAAAAACGACTGGAAAAGCCGCAAAGGCCCCCAGAGGTGGCCCAGGTTCGAATCGATCCAGCTCAGCATCCGGTCTTTGGGTCTCGAATCGACGGAAAAGGCGAGCTTGGAGCAAGCCGGCGCGTTGCACTAGCCGCGCATATGAGCGCAACATTTTGGTGGAACCTTGGCCCCTCCAGACCGTTTGGCTCTGGGGCCGTTGCGGGGGAGTGGACGAGTCATGCCTGCAGACGATTCAACAGCCGCCTCCGCCGCCAAAACCGTCTCGGCAGATCCCGAGATCGACCGCCTGGCGATCGACACCATCCGCACCCTCTCCATGGACGCGGTGCAGAAGGCCAATTCCGGCCATCCAGGCACGCCGATGGCGCTCGCGCCGGTGGCCTATACGCTCTGGACCCGGTTCATGAACTACGACCCGGCCGAGCCCGCCTGGCCGAATCGCGACCGTTTCGTCCTCTCGGCGGGCCATGCTTGCATGCTGCTCTATTCGGTGCTGCACTTGGCCGGCGTCGAGCGTCTGGACAAGGACGGCCGCAAGCTGGGTGTTCCCGCCGTCAGCCTCGACGACATCAAGAGCTTCCGCCAGCTGGACTCGATCTGCCCCGGCCACCCGGAATACGGCCACACCACCGGCGTCGAGGTCACCACCGGCCCGCTCGGACAGGGCTGCGGCGACAGCGTCGGCATGGCCATCGCCGAGCGATGGCTGGCCGACCGCTTCAACACTCCTGAGCTGAAGCTGTTCGACTACAATATCTATGTCATCTGCAGCGACGGCGACATGATGGAGGGTGTAGCCAGCGAGGCCGCCTCCATCGCCGGCCACCTGAAGCTCTCCAACCTCTGCTGGATCTACGACGACAACACCATCAGCATCGAGGGCCATACCGAGATCACCTTCACCGAGGATGTCTCGGCCCGCTTCCGCGCCTATGGCTGGAATACGCTGGAGGTGCCGGACGCCAACGACTGCGAGTCGATGGCCCGCGCCCTGAACGTCTTCAAGGCCACCAATGACAAGCCGACGCTGATCGTGGTCAGGAGCATGATCGGCTATGGCGCGCCGCACCGGGAAAACACCGCCGCCGCCCATGGCGAGGCGCTGGGCGAGGATGAGGTGCGCCTGGCCAAGCACGCCTATGGCTGGCCGGAGGATGCGCATTTCCTGGTGCCCGACGGGGTGCGCGGGCGCTTTGACGAGACCCTGGGCGCCCGCGGCGCCAAGGCGCGTGAGGACTGGGACGCGCTTTTCAAGCGCTACGCCGAGGCCCGACCGGCCAAGGCCGAAGAGTATGGCCGCATGCGCGCCGGATGGCCGCCCGACGGCTGGCAGCGCGATATCCCGACCTTCCCCGCCGACCCCAAGGGCATCGCCTCGCGCGACGCTTCCGGCAAGGTGCTGAACGCCATCGCCCCCTATTGGGAGAGCCTGATGGGCGGCGCGGCGGATCTCTCGCCCTCGACCAAGACCAACCTCACCTTCGACGCCGCCGGCGACCTGGAGCCGAACAACTATGGCGGCCGCAACATGCATTTCGGCATCCGCGAGCACGCCATGGGGGCCATCGCCAACGGCATGGCGGTGTCCAAGCTGCGCCCCTACGCCTCCACCTTCCTGATATTCTCCGACTATATGAAGGGCGCGATGCGGCTCTCGGCCCTGATGGGCGTGCCGGTCACCTATGTCTTCACCCACGACAGTATCGGTCTCGGCGAAGACGGCCCGACCCACCAGGCCATCGAACAACTGGCCACCCTGCGCGCCACGCCGGACATGATCGTGATGCGCCCCGCCGACGCCAACGAGACCGCCGAATGCTGGCGCGCCGCGCTCAGCCAGAACGCCAAGCCGGTCTCCATGGCCCTGTCGCGCCAGGCCCTGCCGACCTTCGACCGCGAGACGTACGCTCCGGCCAGCGGCGTCGCCAAGGGCGGCTATGTGCTGGCCGGCGCCGGCGACGAGACGCCCGAAGTGATCCTGATCGGCACCGGCTCGGAGGTCAGCCTCTGCGTCGGCGCCTACGAAAAACTGGTCGCCGAGGGCGTGAAGGCCCGCGTCGTCTCGTTGCCCTCCTGGGAGTTGTTCGAGGGCCAGGACCAGGCCTATCGCGCTGAGGTGCTGCCGCCGGCCGTCACGGCCCGCGTGACGGTCGAGGCCGCCGCGGCTCTCGGCTGGGACCGCTATGCCGGCCCCACCGGCGCGATCATCGCCATGCGCAGTTTCGGCGCCTCGGCCCCGGGCAAGGATGTACAGAAGCGGTTCGGATTCACCGTGGATGCGGTCTATGAAGCGGCCAAGGCTCAGCTGACACGGGACAGGGCGCTCTGATGACCAATCCGCTCAATCAACTCAGCCAAGCCGGCCAGGCCGCCTGGCTCGACTTCATCGAACGCAAGATCCTCGACAATGGCGAGTTTAAACGCCTCATCGATGAGGACGATCTGCGCGGCGTCACCTCCAACCCTTCGATCTTCGAAAAGGCCATCGGGGAGGGCGACGAGTATGACGGCGCGGTCGCCGCGGCGCTGGCGCGCGGCGACGCCGACCCGGCCGCCCTGTTCGACGACCTGGCCATCGCCGACATCCGCGCCGCCTGCGACCAACTTCGGCCGGTCTACGACAGGCTGAACGCCCAGGACGGTTATGCCAGCCTGGAGGTTTCGCCCTATCTCGCCATGGACACCGAGGCGACTATCGCCGAGGCGCGGCGGCTATGGCATGCGGTCGACCGGCCGAACCTTTTGATCAAGGTTCCGGGCACCAAGGCTGGCGTTCCAGCTATCCGCACGCTCATCGGCGAGGGCATCAACGTCAATGTCACCCTGCTCTTCGGCATCCAGGCCTATCTGGACGTCGCCGAGGCGCATCTGGCGGGCCTGGAAGCACTGAAGGCCGGCGGCGGCGACGTCTCCCGCATCGGCGGCGTGGCCTCCTTCTTCGTCAGCCGCATCGACACCCAGATCGACAACGCCATCGAGGCCAAGATCAAGGCCGGCGACCCGGCCTCGGACGAACTCAAAGGGTTGCTCGGCAAGGTCGCCATCGCCAACGCCAAGATCGCCTATCAGCGCTGGCTGGAGTTGATGGAGGGCGATCGCTGGAAGGCGATGACCGCCGCCGGCGCGCATCCGCAACGCCTGCTCTGGGCCTCAACCGGGACCAAGAACCCGGCCTATTCCGACGTGCTCTATATCGAGAACCTGATCGGGCCGGACACGGTCAACACCATGCCGCCCAAGACGATGGACGCCTTCCGCGACCATGGCAAAGTCGCCCCGACCCTGACCCAGGGCGTCGATGAGGCGCAGAAGGTCCTGGACGCGGCCAGGCGGCTCGGGCTCGACCTCGATGGGGTCACCGACCGGCTGGTCGATGACGGCGTCGTGCAGTTCGAGGACGCCGCCGACAAACTGTTCGCGGCCGTGGCGAAAAAGCGCGCCGCGGCGCTGGGCGGCAAGCAGAACGGCCAATCGATCAAGCTCTCCGACGACATCGCCGATGCCGTAGCACAGTCGCGCGAGGTCGCCCGCAGCCAGGGCTGGGCCCGCCGGCTGTGGTCGCGCAAGGCCGACCTCTGGACCGGCGCCGACGAGGGCCAGTGGCTGGGCTGGCTCGACGCCGCCGAAGGCAAGAGCGTCGACATCGCCGCGCTGGAAGCCTTCCAGGCCGAGGTCGCCGAGGCCGGCTTCATCCATGCCATCGTGCTCGGCATGGGCGGCTCCAGCCTCGGCCCCGAGGTGATCGCCGAGACCTTCGGCGCGCGGCCGGAGCACCCGAAGCTCCTGGTGCTCGACTCCACCGATCCCGACCAGATCGCCCGAGTCGAAGAAGAGATCGATCCGGGCAGGACCCTTTTCATCGTCTCCTCCAAGTCCGGCTCGACGCTGGAGCCGAACATCCTCGAGGCGCACTTCATGGCCGCCGCCGAGCGCGCCGTGGGCGCCAATGCGGCCGGCAGCCACTTCATCGCCATCACCGATCCGGGCTCCAGCCTGGACAAGGGCGCGGCGGAAAAGGGCTTTCGCCGCGTGTTCCACGGCGATCCGTCCATCGGCGGTCGCTATTCGGTGCTGTCGGCCTTCGGCATGGTTCCCGCCGCCGTCATGGGCCTGGACGTGCGCGCCTTCCTGGCCAGCTGCGCCATGATGGCCAGAGCCTGCGGCGCCAGCGCGCCGCCGGCCGCCAATCCGGGGCTCGAGCTTGGCCTGGTGGTCGGCGAGGCGGCCAGAGCCGGCCGCGACAAGCTGACCTTCATCGTCTCCAACGGCCTCTCCGACCTGGGCGCCTGGCTTGAGCAGCTTTTGGCCGAGTCCACCGGCAAGCACGGCAAGGGTGTCATCCCCATCGCCGCCGAGCCCATGGGCAAGCCCGGCGTCTACGGAAACGACCGCCTCTTCGCCTATATCCGGCTGGACGGCGACGATCCCGACCACGACGAGCACGTTCGCGCCCTGGAAGAGGCTGGCCATCCGGTAATCCGCATCACCCTGGCGAGCCGCGACACCATCGGCCAGGAGTTCGTCCGCTTGGAGGTGGCGACCGCCATCGCCGGGGCGGTGATCGGCATCAACCCCTTCGACCAGCCGGATGTCGAGGCCAGCAAGATCAAGACCCGCGCCCTGACCGACGCCTATGAACAGAGCGGCGAGTGGATCCCGGAAACCCCGACGGCCGAAGACTATGGCCTGACCGTCTTCGCCGACGCCGCCAACCTCGACGCCCTGACCAAGGCCGGCGCGACGCTGAATGTCGACGCCCTGCTCGGCGAGCACATCAAGCGGGCCAATGGCGGCGACTACCTCGCCCTGCTGGCCTATATCGACCGCAGCCACGAGCATACCGAGACCTTGCAAAAGCTGCGCGGCAAGCTGCGCGATCACACCCATGCCGCCACGGCCTTGGGGTTCGGGCCGCGCTTCCTGCACTCGACCGGCCAGGCCTACAAGGGCGGGCCGAACAGCGGCGTCTTCATCGAGATCACCCACGACGCTGACCGCGACATCCAGGTGCCGGGCCGCAAGTTCAGCTTCGGCCTGGTCGAACAGGCCCAGGCCAAGGGCGACCTGGGCGTCCTGGAAGAGCGCGGCCGGCGCGTGATCCGGGTCAATCTGGGCGCTGATGTCGATGCGGGGCTGGCGCGTCTGGCCGACGCTATCGACCGGTCTTTGGTCTGAACATTTAAGAGGATAGCGCCATGCAGATCGGCATGATCGGGCTGGGCCGCATGGGCGGCAACATGGTCCGCCGCCTGATGAAGGCCGGCCACAGTTGCGTAGTCTACGCGCGCAGCGCCGACTCGCGCGCGCCCCTGGTCAATGAGGGAGCCATCGATTCAACCTCCGTCGAGGACCTGGTGCAAAAGCTCGGCGACGGGCCGCGCGCGGTCTGGTCGATGCTGCCCTCCGGCCAGGTCACCGAGGACACGGTGCGGACGCTCAGCGGGCTTCTGAAGCCGGGCGACATCATCATCGACGGCGGCAACTCCTTCTACAAGGACGACATTCGCCGCTCGAAGTCGCTGACCGACAAGGGCATCCAGTATGTGGATTGCGGCACCTCCGGCGGCGTCTGGGGCCTGGAGCGCGGCTACTGCCTGATGATTGGCGGCCCGAAGCCGGCGGTCGACCATCTGGACCCGATCTTCGCCGCCCTGGCGCCCGGTCGCGGCGACATTCCTCGCACGGAAGGTCGCAAGGAGACAGACGACCGCGCAGAGCGCGGCTACATCCACGCCGGCCCGTCCGGCGCCGGCCACTTCGTCAAGATGATCCACAACGGCATCGAGTACGGCATGATGCAGGCCTATGCCGAAGGCTTCGACATCCTGAAGAACAAGGCCTCGACCGACCTGGTCGAAGACCAGCGCTACGACCTCAACCTAACGGACATTTCCGAGGTCTGGCGACGCGGCAGCGTCATCTCCTCCTGGCTGCTCGACCTGACGGCCGACGCCCTGGCGGTCGATCCGAAGCTCGCCAAGTTCACCGGCGACGTCTCCGATTCCGGTGAGGGCCGCTGGACCGTCGAGGCGGCGATCGAGGAGGCGGTGCCGGCCGAGGTGCTGACGGCCTCGCTCTATGCCCGCTTCCGTTCGCGGGTGAGCCACACCTTCGGCGAAAAACTGCTCTCGGCCATGCGCTTTGGGTTCGGCGGCCATGTCGAACCGACCCAAACCCACTAGGGCCCTCATCGAACCGACCGAGCCGCCGACGGCGCCGCCGTGCCTGATGGTGGTGTTCGGCGCGGCCGGCGACCTGGCCAAGCGCCTCCTGGTCCCGTCGCTGTACAACCTGACCCGCGACGGCCTCCTAGACCGCGGCTTCAAGCTGCTCGGCGTCGACCATAACGACTTCGACGACCAGAGCTTCCAGGCCGAGCAGACCGCGTTCATCCACGCCATCGCCGCCGACAAGACCAGCGAGTTCGGCAAGGCCAAGCTGTCCGAACCCACCTGGAAGCGGCTCTGCGGCGAGTTCGGCTTCATGAAGGGCGATTTCGAGGATCCGGCCGCCTACCAGGCGCTGGGCCAGCGCATCGGGCAGACTGCCAACGTGCTCTTCTACCTCGCCACCTCGCCGCGCTTTTTCGGCGACATTGTCGACAATCTCAACAAGGCCGGCCTGACCAAGGAGGGCAAGGGCTGGCGGCGCGTGGTGATCGAAAAGCCGTTCGGAAACGACCTCGCCTCGGCCAGGGCGCTGAACCGGCGCATCCTCAAGGTTCTGGACGAAAACCAGATCTTCCGCATCGACCACTTCCTCGGCAAGGAGACGGTGCAGAACATCATGGTCACCCGGTTCGCCAACGGCCTGTTCGAGCCGATCTGGAACCGCGACCATATCGACCACGTGCAGATCACCGCCTCGGAAACGGTCGGGGTCGAGGATCGCGGCGCCTTTTACGACGCCACCGGCGCCCTGCGCGACATGACCCCCAACCACATGTTCCAGCTGCTCTCGATGATCGCCATGGAGCCGCCCAACTCCTTCGACGCCGAGGCGGTGCGCAGCGAAAAGGCCAAGGTGGTCGACGCGATCAAGCTACAGACGCCCACCGAGGCGCTGCACAATTCCGTGCGCGGCCAGTACCACGCCGGAACCATTGCGGGCCGCAAGCTAGTCGATTATCGGGCCGAGCCGCATGTGGCGCGTGACAGCCGCACCGAGACCTATGTCGCCCTGAAGCTCGAGATCGACAACTGGCGCTGGGCGGGCGTGCCCTTCTACATCCGCACCGGCAAGGCCCTGGCCGCCCGCGACACCGAGATCGCCATCGCTTTCAAGCCGGCGCCGACCACGCTTTTCCGCGACAAGGCGATCAAGACCCTGCCGCCGAGCGGCCTCGTCCTGCAGATTCAGCCCAATGAAGGGATCAGCCTGAACTTCGCCGCCAAGGTCCCCGGCGAGGAGATGCGCATCGCCGGAGTCGACATGGATTTCTGCTACGCTGACTGGTTCAAGACCCGCCCCGCCACCGGCTATGAGACTCTGCTCTACGACGCCATGACCGGAGACCAGACCCTGTTCCAGCGGGCTGACAATATCGAGTACGGCTGGCGCGCCGTGCAGCCCTTCCTCAACGCCTGGGAGAAGGGCGGCGTGGTCCACGGCTACATGGCCGGCAGCGACGGCCCCGCCGCGGCGGACGCGCTACTGGAGCGAGACGGCCGAGCCTGGAGGCCGCTGGTCGCATGAGCGAGCCCGCCAAACGCCCGCCGGCGAGCCAGGTGCGCCTGCTGGTCTCCGATATCGACGGCACCCTGGTCCTGCCGGACAAGAGCCTGACACCGGCGGCGCTGTCGGCCAGCAAGAAGCTCGACGCGGCGGGCGTCGGTCTGACCCTGGTCTCCAGCCGCCCGGCGCGCGGCATGCTGGGCCTGGTTCAGGCGCTGGACCTGAAAATCCCTTTCGCCGCCTTCAACGGCGGCAGCATCGTCGGGCCGGACGGCAAGCTGGTCTCGGCCAAGCGCCTTACGGCCGACGCCGCGACCAAGGCGATCGATCTCTTTAAGTCCAGAGGCGTCATGGTCTGGGCCTTCGCCGACGACAATTGGTACCTGACCGATGACTCAAGCCCTTACGTGCAACGCGAGCGGCGCACGGTGAACTTCGATCCGACCGTGGTGGCCAATTTCGACGCCGTCATCGACCGCGTCGACAAGCTGGTCGGCGTCTCTGCCGATCCCGACCTGCTGGCCGCCGTCGAGGACGAGGCGCAAGCCCTGCTCACGGGCATCGCCAACGCCCGCCGATCGCAGACCTATTATCTCGATGTAACCAACCCTGAGGCCGACAAGGGCCACGCCGTCCGCGCCCTCTGCGAAACCGTCGGCGTGCCCGAAACCGAGACGGCGGTGATCGGCGACCAGGCCAATGACATGGCCATGTTCACGGTCGCCGGCCTCTCCATCGCGATGGGCCAGGGGACCGATCAGGTGAAGGCCGCGGCCGATTTCATCACCGCCGCCAACACCGAGGACGGCTTCGCCAAGGCGGTCGACCGCTTCATCCTGCCGCGCGCCCCTGGTCAGACGCGGCCCTAGCCGCTTAAATCGCTTTTTGCAGCGATTTTTCCCCGGATTTTCACATGAGCGATTTGGATGCGGCCGATCTGGAGGCCGAGGCGCAGCGGCTGGTCGACGAACTGGGCAGGCCCAAGCGCCGGGTGCGGCCGAGGTTGGCCCGCCTCCTGAACGAGGCCGAGGACCAGGAAGTCTCGACGCCGCATGGCGGGATCATGGCCTGGCGGCTGGGTACGGGCCGCGCGACGCTGATGGTGCACGGCTGGGAGGACGACAACGCCCTCTGGAGCCCGCTGATCGACCTCAACGCCGAGATGATGCGCGGCTCGGTGGCCTTCGACCTGCCCGGCCACGGCTGGTCGCCGGCCGAGGAATGCTCGATCCAGGCGGCGGGCGCCGCGGTGCTGGCCGTCGCCGAGGCGTTCGGCCCGATCGATTCGGTGGTCGCCCATTCCTTCGGCTGCCCCTCGACTATCTGGGCCATGGCCAACGGGCTGAATGTCGAGCGCGCCGTGATGATCGCCTCGCCCGTGCCGCGCACCGAGACCCGCTCCCAGGCCCGCGACATGACCCGCTGGGAACAGGCGCAGCTGCACGAAGGCGTCGCGCCTGAGGTGATCGCCCGGGCACGCGAGCTCATGGCCGAGCGGCCGATGGTGCGCAGCAGCGACCGCGATTTCGACATCGAAGCGGTGCTGCCGACCCTCACCGCAAAGGCGCTGATCCTCCACTCCATGGACGACGAGCAGTGCCCGGTGGCCAACTCCCAGCGCATGGCCGAGCTCTGGCCGGGCTCGGAACTGGTCCTGCTCGACAACCTCGGCCACCGCCTGATCGCGCAAGAGCCGGACGTGGTGGCGAGAGTGTTCGAATTCGTCGACGCGATGTGAACCGAACGGAGGAAAAGCCATGGAGATCGGCGACTGGCGCTCGACGCGGGATCTGAACGATCTCTACCGGCAGATCCGCGAACTCGGCCTGGAGACCAACCTGGCCGAACTGGACGCCTTCGGCTTCACCATCGTCGAGGACGCCCTGACGCCCGGCCTCACCCTCAAACTTCGCGAGGCCGTCGTTCGCGAGGCCGAGATCGCCTTCGCCGCAAAACTCGACATCGAGCGCGAGGAGGCGCACCGCAACTGGAAGCTGGTTCCCTACCTTCTGTATAAGGACCAACTTTTCGAACAGGCGGTGCTCAATCCGAAACCGCTGGCCCTGATCAGCTATCTGCTTGGCCAGAGCTGCCTGCTTTCCAGCCTGACCAGCCACGTCAAAGGTCCGGGCGGCCCAGGCCTCTTGATCCACAGCGATACCGCCAACGGCGTGCCGGGGCCGTTCTCGCCCTATTCGCACGTGGCCAACTGCAACTATGCGCTCACGGACTATACCGAGGCCAAGGGCGCCCTGGCCATGATCCCCGGCAGCCACCGCTATGCCCACCAGCCGGCCCGCGACCAGGTCGGCCTGGATGGCGAGGCGCGCAATCCCGACGCCGTGGCCATCGAGGTCCCGGCGGGCGCTGCGGTCATCTGGCATGGCAATACCTGGCACGGATCGTTCCCGCGCAAGGTCCCGGGCCTGCGCGTCAACCTCTCCATGTACTTCTGCCGCCAGTACATGCAGCCGCAGGAGAACTACAAGGACCACGTGCCCGCCGAGCTGATCGCCCGGCACGGCGCGGACTCCCGCCTGCTCGAGCTCTTGGGCGCCAACACCGTCCACGGCTGGCGCGACGAGGGCCCTCAATTCACCCCGCGCAGCCAGCGCGCCGGCCGCAGCTGGCACGCCTAGGATTCACGCTCCCCCACGGTGATGCGCTAAGCTTCGCCGATAAGACGAAAAAAGGGAGGGTGGCTCGATGAGGAACGCGTTCAACATCGTGATGCGCATTGTCAGCAGCCTGCTCGGGCTGCTTCTGGTGCTGATGGGCGGGATCTGGACCCTGCAGGGCCTGAACTTGGCCTGGGGCCGCATGCGGCAGAGCTTCATGGAAAGCGACCCGCACTGGGCGGTCTATGGCGTCATCCTGATGGTGGTCGGCATCTGCCAGATCGTCTGGAGCAACACCCGCCAAATCCGGGCCTGACCTGAAACCGTCGAAGGCGAACTCAAAGCGAGGGCCCGCCATGGGGTCGTTGACGATCCGGTGCGGCGCGGCGGTGGTCGCCCTGGCCGTGCTATGGCTCTTCACCGCCCACTGGCTTTCGCTGCTGGTCGACCAGGTCTCCATGGCCCCACTGGCCAGCGCGCCGGCCAGCCCCTTCGGCTGGGACGGCGTCACGCTTCAGTTCGGCGGCCCCGCGAGCGCCTATAGGCTGGACCTGGAAGGGCCGGGACCCGGCTACCCCGAGGTCGCGACGGCCAGCGTCGACGCCGACAAGCGGCTGGTGCTTTCCATGAACGGACGCGACTTTGTGCTCGGGGCCAGAGCCGGTGACTTGCCGGCCGGAGGCACGCCGCCCACGACTGTGCCAGCCTACGCCGCCGGCGACGTCGGCGCCCTGACCGTCGAGCGGAGCTGGTTGAGCTGGCCCGTCTTCGGCCTGAACCTCATGACCGGGCAGGCGCCGACCTGGCGGCGGGATGTCTATTATCGCCTCGCCCGGAAAAAGCCCTCGGGCGAGCGGCTCGACATGCTGTGGCGCTTCGAACAAAGCTTCTATCCCGGCAGTGGCTGGGGCTCGCCGAGCGGGACCGAGGACCGCCTGACCGGCCTGATCCAGGCGAAGATCAGGCCCGCCCGTTAGCTCCGGAAGCGGAAGACGTCCTCCTGCGAGTTCCCAAGATGGGCGATTGTGCGGCGCGCCTCTTCGAAATCGCCGCCTGTGAAGGCGCCGATGGTCCGCTTCCAGAACGCATGCGCGCCGCGATTCTGGGGGATGACCATGACGTCCCAGGGGCCGCGGAAGCGCTCGAAGCAGGCGCGGGCGGCTTGCGTGGCGACCCCTCGTCCCTTGAACTTACGCAGGACGAAGAACTGCGCCATGTTGTAATCGACCTCGGGCGTTGCGCCCTTCCGGTTCACGATGGCGAAGCCGGCCAGTTCACCGTCCACGCGGATGAAGAAGGGACTGGCCTCGGGGTCTTCGAAATAAGGCCCGAAGTCGTCGCACTCGTAGTCGCCCGTATCGGGAAATTCCCAACCCGGCTCGGCGCCGACATATTCGCTCATGTCATAGACATAGTAGCTGCCCATCCGCTGCATGACGGGAAGCTGCTCGATCGACGCCTCGCGGAGTTCGACCTTCATCAGGCGCCCGTCCACTGGTGGTTCACGAAACGCGTATCGCCGGTGACGTCCGCGTCCTTGGTCGGCAAGCTGCCCAGCGTGCGGCACCACGAGACCTCCGTCTCCGGTGAATAGCGCAGCTCCGGCCGCACCGCCTCTGGGTTATCGAGGCTGTTCAGGGTCAGGCTGATGTTCGGCCCCTCGACCCAGCGATAGGTCAGCGGCGTGCCGCAGGCGGCGCAAAAGCCGCGCTCGACGAAGTTCGAGCTCTTGAAAATGGCCGGCTGGCCGCTCCAGGCCACGTCGACGGCGGCATGCCGCATGAAGGCCATGAACGGGCCGCCGCCGGCGCGCTGGCACATGCGGCAATAGCAGACGCTGGCGCGCAAGGGCAGCGCCGGAACCCGATAGCGCACCGCGCCGCATTGGCAGCCGCCGCTCAACCCGCCCTCCACCATGGCTTCGCATTCCCGTTCGATCCGTTAGAAAGCTTCGCATGTCTTTGCCAGCCGGCGAACTCTTGAAGGTCACCAGCTTCATCGTGCGCCTCGATGCGGACGGGCGGCGCGAAGTGCTGCTGATCCGCCACCCCAATGCTGGCATCCAGGCGCCGGCCGGCACGGTCGAGGACGGCGAGGCGCCGGAGACGGCCGCCGTGCGCGAGGCGATCGAAGAGACCGGGCTGGACGCCTTCGGACCGCCGCGCGCCGCGGGGGTCATGGTCGAGACGCTGGAGGCGCCGGCCTCGCTGATGCTGAACCCGGCGCCGGTCCACCTGCGCCCTGACCCCGACAGCGCCAGTTGGGCGCGCCTGCGGCGCGGCATCGGTGTTGCGATCGAGCGCCGTGAGGCCGGTTTCGTCCAGGTCACCTACGAGGAGTTCGACCGCCTGCCCGACCCGCAATACGTCACCGCCCGCATCACCGGCTGGGTCGAGGCGTCCGCCCTCACCCAGGTCCGGCGGCGGTTCTTCTACATCCTGCCGTTCGGCGGCGTGACGCCAGACGCCTGGACACATCACGCCGACCACCACGACTTCGGCCTCTTCTGGGCGCCGGTGAACGACATGCCCGAGCTGATCAGCCCGCAGGACCAATGGGTTGCCTATCTTCGGCAGGGATTGGCCGAAGGTTGAAGCAGGCCAATGGCCGCGTTTCATCCCCGACAGATCTTTTTTCTCACCCGCACCGATGATTCCTGGCCGGCGGCGCTGTCCTGATCATTGGGCGCGCCTGGATTGTCCAGCCGGCCCGGCAGGGAGTTATTGATGGGATCGTTACAAGGTCAAAATGTCGTCGTCGTCGGCGGCAGCCGGGGCGTCGGCCGCTCAATCGCGGAAGCCGCCCTCGGCGAGGGGGCGACGGTTCTCGTTGTCGCCCGTGGAGAGGGCGATCTGGCGCGGTTCGCCAAGGCGGCGCCGGGCGTAGAGACGCTTGCGCTCGACGCAACCCAGAACGCGGCCCCAGATCGAGTTTTCGACGCAATGAAGCCGGACGTCCTGGTGATCTGTGCGGGCGCGCTGGCCCCTTCCGCGCCTGTGCATGAGCAGAGCTGGGAGGACTTCGCGATAAATTGGGAGACGGACGTCAAGGCGAGGTTCCTGTTCTGCAAGGCCGCGCTGCGCAAACCGCTCAGGCTGGGGACCCGGATCATTCTGCTCTCCAGCGGCGCGGGCTTGAGCGGCGGGCCGCCGATTTCCGGCGGCTATGCCGGCGCGAAACGCGCCGAGATGTTCTTGGCCGGTCACTGCCAAAAGGAATCGGATCGGCTTGGGCTGGGCCTGCGTTTCAATCGCCTCGCTGACGGTCTATGTCGGTCCGCTCGGCCCCAGCCTGTTTCCAGCCTTCGGCCTGCCGCCAGCCTGATTTTTACAGCGAGTCCACCAGCACCAGTTCGGAATCCTCAAGCGCGGTGATGCGCAACTCCTTCTCGTCCGTCGCCGCGGCGCCGTCACGAGGGCCGATGTGGACGCCGTTGACTTCGATGGAGCCGGTGGACGGCACCAGATAGGCGTGGCGGCTGGGGTCGAGATCGTAGGTGATGGTCTCGCCGGCCTTGACCGTGGCGCCCAGCACCCGGGCGTCGGCGCGGATGGGCAGGGCGCCTTCATCGCCCGGACGGCCGCTGGCCAGGGTCACGAACCGGCCGGAACGATCGGATTTCGGGAACGGCTTGGCGCCCCAGGACGGCTCGCCGCCATGGGTCTTCGGCTCGATCCAGATCTGGAAGAGTCGCGTGCGGCCTGGCTCCAGATTGTACTCCGCGTGGCGCACGCCGGCGCCCGCCGACATCACCTGGACGTCACCGGCCTCGGTGCGGCCGGTATTGCCCAGGCTATCCTTGTGGGTGATGGCGCCTTCGCGGATGTAGGTGATGATCTCCATGTCTTCATGGGGATGCGGCGGAAAACCGGTGTTGGGCGCGATCTCGTCGTCGTTCCAGACGCGCAGCGCGCCCCAGCCCATGCGCTTGGGGTCATGGTAGTTCGAGAACGAAAAGTGGTGGCGGGCCTTCAGCCACCCGTGGTCGGCGCCGCCCAACCCGTCGAAGGATCTGCGTTCGATCATGTGATTTAAGCTCCCGGCCGCAGCGTTCCAGCGCGCGGCGAAGGCCGTCAGATAGGGATGCGGACGCCGGTTCGCCAGCCGCGCCTCAGATCAGCTCCGGCAGGAAGGGCAAGAGCTTGTCCGGGGTGATCGGATAGTCGCGGATGCGCGCGCCGCAGGCGTTGTAGATGGCGTTGGCCACGGCCGCGCCCGCGCCACAGATGCCGACCTCGCCGACGCCCTTGATGCCGAGCGGATTGGCCTTGTCGTCCACCTCGTCGAGGAAATAGGCGTCGAGGTCGACGATGTCGGCGTGGACGGGAGCCAGATAGCTCCCGAGGTCCTGGGCGATCAGGCTGCCATAGCGCGGATCGACGGCGTTGAACTCGGTCAGGGCCTGGCCGACGCCCCAGATCATGCCGCCGGTGATCTGGCTGCGTGCGGTCTTGGCGTTGAGGATGCGGCCGCAGGCGAAGACGCCGAGCATCCGGCGCAGCCGCGCCTCGCCGGTTACGGCATTGACCCCGACCTCGACGAAATGGGCGCCGTAGGCGTGCTGCGAGAAGGTGCGTGATTCCGCCACCGGGGTGGAATCGCCGACCACTTCGACGCCACTCGGCGCCAGACGCGAGACCAGGGACTGCAGGGTCTCCGAGGCGTTAGAGGCGACGATCAGGCCGTCGCGGAAATCGATCTCCTCCAGGGCCGCACCGTGCAGCGGCGAGGCTGGATCCTCGGCGGCCATGGCGGCCAGGGTCTTGCGCATCAGCATGCCGCCCTCATAGACGGCCGACCCGGCGCTGGCCGCGCCGAACTGGCCGCCGGAGCCTGGCGTCGGCGCGAAGCCGGAATCGCCGATCTCCACCGTCACCTGCTCGATCGGCACGCCCATGGTCTCGGCGGCGATCTGGGCGATGATGGTGTAGGAGCCGGTGCCGATGTCGGTCATGCCCTGGCGCACGACCACCCGCCCGTCAGCCTCGACCCGCATGGCCGCCTTGGCGGGCAGCAGGAAATTGCCGCGGATCGCCGCGGCCATGCCCATCCCGACCAGCCACTCGCCGTCGCGGACCTGGCCGGGTTTGGGATTGCGCCTGTTCCAGCCGAACTTTGCAGCGCCGTCGGTCATGCATTCGATCAACTGCCGCGCCGAGTGCGGATGGCCGGTCTCCGGATGCACATGCGCCTCGTTCCTGATGCGCAGCTCGATGGGATCCAGGCCGACGCGTTCGGCCAGTTCGTCCATGGCGCATTCCAGGCTGAGCATGCCCGAGGCCTCGCCCGGCGCGCGCATGGCGCTGGCCACGGCGATGTCGAGCTTGTGCAGCGTGTGGCCGGTCAGCCGGTTCGGCGCCGCATAGAGCCCACGACTGAAATTGGCGGCGCGCTCCACAAACGGAGCGCCGCGTGCGCAGTGGGTGTCGGCTTCGAGCGCAAAGGCGGTCAGCACACCCTCGGCCGTCGCGCCCAGCCGGACGCGCTGCACGGTGGCCGGGCGATGGACGGTGGCGTTGAACATCTGCTGGCGGGTCAGCGCGATCTTGACCGGCTGGTCCAGCTCGCGCGAGGCCAGCGCGGCCATTTCCAGGTCCTCGTAGGTCGAGCCCTTGCCGCCGAAGCCGCCGCCGATATAGCGCGACAACAGGTGCACATTGGCGCGCGGGATCTGCAGCGTTTCGGAGAGCAGGTGCTGCGGCGGTTTGACCATCTGCACCGAGGTGTGGACCGTGACCTGGCCGTCTTCCCACCAGGCGGTGGTGGCGCAGGGCTCCATCTGGCAGTGGTTCTCGATCGGCGTGGTGTAGACCTCGTCGAACTGCACCGGCGCGGTGGCGAAGGCCATCTCGAAGTCGCCGACGCGGGATTCGCCGTCGCACGCCTCGCCCTGCGTGGGATCGAAGACGTAGTCGGCTGGCGTCTCCTCATAGGTGACGCGGATCAGCTCGGCGGCGCCCTGCGCGTTCTCCAGGGTGTCGGCGGCGACGAAGGCCACCGGCTGGCCGAAGAAGCGGACATTGGGCTCTGAGAAGACCGGCTTGGCGCCGTGCTGGCTGCCGACATAGGAGCGCGCGCCCATTTGCGGCTGGTTTTCCGGCCGGCTGAAGGCGTGCCAGACCAGCTTGACGCCCGGCGCGGCGCGCGCCGCCGCATCGTCGACCGCGACGACGACGCCACAGCCGATCTCGGCGCCGATCACCACGCCATAGACCGGCGGCGACGGGGTCTCGACCTCATAGGCGTAGGGCGCCGTGCCCGAGACCTTCAGCGGGCCTTCGTAGCGGTCGACGGCGCGGCCGATGATGCCGGAGCGGTTGCGGCTGATCGGGTTGGGGGCGGCATAGTCGGCGAGGGTGGTGGACATCAGGCTTGGGCCTTCTGGAGCGAGGCCGTCATCAGCCGGCAGGTGAGGGCGATCTTGAAATTGTTGCCGCCATTGCCGCGCGCGGCGGCCAGTTCGACCTCGGCGGCGATGCGCGGCGGCGCGCCGGTCTTCAGCGCGCCCTCGGCCTTCAGCGCCCGCCAGGGCTTCAGCGCCACGCCGCCGAGGGCGATGCGATCGCCGGCCACCGCGACGCTGGCCAGGCCCGAGGCGTAGGAGGCGCGGTCGCGCACCTTGCGGTACGACTGCGCGCCCGGCGGCGGCGGCGGCAGGACGATGGCCGTGACCAGTTCGCCCGGCGCAAGGCTGGTCTCGATCTCGGGCGTCTCACCCGGCAAGCGATGCACGTCGTCGATGCCGATCGTGCGCTCGCTGCCGTCCGGCGACACAGTCTCGACCACCGCCTCAAGCGCGCTCAGGGCCACGGCCATATCGGAAGGGTGGGTGGCGATGCAGGCCTCGCTTGTCCCCAGGATGGCGCTCATGCGGTTCAAGCCGCCGATGGCCGCGCAGCCGGCGCCCGGCTCGCGTTTGTTGCAGGGCTTGGCGGTGTCGTAGAAATAGGCGCAGCGGGTGCGTTGCAGCAGATTGCCGCCGGCGGTGGCCTTGTTGCGCAGCTGCGGCGAAGCGCCCGACAGCAGGGCCTCGACCACGACCGGGTAGGATCGCCGCACGCGGGCGTCGGCGGCGATGGCGCTGTTGGTGGCCATGGCGCCGATGCGCAGACCCCCGTCGGCGCCATCCTCGATCCTGGCCAGCGGCAGGCGGCCGACATCGATCAGATGGGCGGGTTGCTCGATATCCAGCTTCATCAGGTCGAGCAAATTGGTGCCGCCGGCCAGGAAACGCGCGCCCGGGGTCTCGGCCGCGGCCTTGGCCGCCCCCGCTGCGTCGTCGGCGCGCTCGTAGGTGAAGGGCCTCATGCCGCGGCTCCGGCCACGTCGCGGATAGCCTCGAGGATTTGCGGATAGGCCGAGCAGCGACAGATATTGCCGCTCATTCGCTCGCGGATCTCGGCGTCGGTCAGTCTGATCTCGCCGGTCAGGTCGTCCGTTGCGGCGCTGGGCCAACCCTTGGCCGCCTCGTCGAGCATGGCGGTGGCCGAGCAGATCTGGCCGGGCGTGCAATAGCCGCACTGGAAGGCGTCGCGATCGAGGAAGGCGACCTGCAGGTCGCTCAGGTCGCCCGGAACGCCCAGGCCCTCGACGGTAGTGATCTCATCGCCCTCGTGCATCACCGCCAGTGACAGGCAGGCATTGATCCGCACCCCGTTTACCAGCACGGTGCAAGCGCCGCACTGGCCGTGGTCGCAGCCCTTCTTGGTGCCCTTCAGATCCAGATGCTCACGCAGCGCGTCGAGCAGGGTGGTGCGGAGGTCCAGGTGCAGCGCGCGCGCGGCGCCGTTGACGGTGAAGGTGATGTCGGCGGCGTTCGCCGCCGCGGTCGTCGAAGCCATGCTTTTCGTTATCTCTATCAGGCGGCCGCAAACTTGGCGGCCCCACCATCATCCGGCCAAGACGGGGCGAGGACAAGCGCGGGCGGCGATTTCGGTTGCTCCTGCGCGCCGTTGGAGTTGTACTCGCGCCAGCGCCAACCCCCAAGGAGAGCCCAATGCGCCAACGCTTCATGACCATCGAAACGGGACTGACCCATCGAGAGGACATGAGGCCCTATGCGCATTTTGAACCTGGGAATCCTGGCGCACGTCGACGCCGGCAAGACTAGCCTTACCGAACGTCTGCTCTTCAACGCCGGGGTCATTTCGGCCATCGGCAGCGTCGATGCGGGCTCGACCCAGACCGACAGCCTGGCGCTTGAGCGCCAGCGCGGCATCACCATCAAGGCAGCGGTGGCGTCCTTCGTCGTCGGCGAGACCACGATCAACCTGATCGACACGCCCGGTCACCCGGACTTCATCGCCGAGGTGGAGCGGGTGCTGACCGTGCTGGACGGCGCGGTTTTGGTCGTCTCGGCCGTCGAAGGGGTGCAGGCGCAGAGCCGTGTCCTGATGCGGACGCTGGAGCGGCTGGGCGTTCCGACCCTGATCTTCGTCAACAAGATCGACCGGCGCGGCGCCCGCTATGACGAGACCCTGGCGGCCATCGCCGAACGGCTGACGCCGGCCATCGTCGACATGGGATCGGTGCGCGACCTTGGCCAGGCGAGCGCGGATTTCACGCCGTTTGGCGCGGTCGACGAGGGCTTCCGCGTCAAGCTGGGCGAGGTGCTGGCCGAGCGAGACGAGGCGATCCTGACCGCCTTTGTCGAGGGCGAGACGGCCCTCTCCTATCGCCGCCTGCGCAAGGCCTTGAAGACCCAGACGCGGCGCGGCCTGATGCATCCGGTCTTCTTCGGCTCGGCCATCACCGGCGCCGGCGTCGAGGCGCTGACCGCCGGGATCGCCGAGCTGCTGCCCGCCGCGCGCGGCGATCCCGACGCCCCCGCGTCCGGCGCGGTCTTCAAGGTCGAGCGTGGCGCGGCCGGGGAGAAGATCGCCTATGTGCGCATGTTCGACGGCGCCGTGCATGTGCGCGAGCGGCTGGATTTCGGCCGCGGCAAGGCAGCCAAGGTGACCGCGATCGGCGTCTTCTACGGCGGCCCGGCGTCGCCCCAGCCCACGGCGACTGCCGGTCAGATCGCCAAGCTCTGGGGCCTGGCGGAGATCCAGATCGGCGACGCGGTCGGTCAGCCGCGCGCGGCGATCGAGGCGCACTATTTCGCGCCGCCGACCCTCGAGACCGTGGTCGAGCCCACACACCCCGGCGAACGCGTCGCGCTCTTAAACGCCCTGGCCCAGCTGGCTGAACAGGACCCACTGATCAACCTGCGCCAGGACGACGAGCGCCAGGAGATCACCCTCTCCCTCTATGGCGAGGTGCAGAAAGAGGTGATCCGCGACACCCTGGCCGTCGATTTTGGCGTCGAGGCCACGTTCCGCGAGACCACGCCGATCTGCATCGAACGGCCCATCGACGTAGGCTTCGCGGCCGACCGGGCGCCGCGCCCCCTGCTGGCCACGGTCGCCCTCCGCATCGAGCCGGCGCCGCCCGGATCGGGCCTCATCTACCGGCTGGAGGCGGAGCTCGGCTCGGTGCCGGCCGCCTTCCTGAAGGCGGTCGAGGACGGGGTGCGCGAAACGCTGGAGCAGGGCCTCAATGGCTGGCGGGTCACCGACTGCCTGGTGGCGATGACCGAGACCATCCGCTATCGGCACTTCGCCCTCTCGACGGCCGCCGCGCACCGGGACCTCGCGCCCCTGGTGACGATGGCGGCGCTGAAGGCGGCGGCGACGCAGGTGTGCGAGCCGATCCACCGCTTCGCCCTGGAGGTCCCGGCCGACGCCCTGGCCGGGCT
>OUMD01000006.1_pt1 | contig 55170 bp, 50 predicted proteins | sample 1690831 | NCBI WGS metagenome assembly OUMD01 (sample SAMEA3914812, study PRJEB12502) | metagenome | biome: forest; material: soil | place: Canada | collected 2011-07-07 | depth 0.1 m | reverse complement strand
CGCCAAGGGCGTGGACTTCCGCCTGGAGACCAGCGTCGCGGGCCTGGAGGGCGAGGACGGACGCGTCGCCGGCGTGCGGCTGGCGGACGGAAGCGCCATCGCCTGCGACGTGGCCCTGGTCGGGGTCGGCGCGGTTCCGAACCAGGAGCTGGCCCAGGCCGCGGGCCTGGCCTGCGACAACGGCGTGGTGGTGGACCTGGCGGCGCGCACCTCGGACCCGGCGATCTACGCCATCGGCGACTGCACCCGGCGGCCCATGCCACTCTATCACCGCCTGTGGCGTCTGGAGAGCGTGCCCAACGCCCTGGAACAGGCCAAGCAGGCCAGCGCCGACCTCTGCGGGACCAAGCCGCCGACGCCGGAGGTCCCCTGGTTCTGGTCCGATCAATTTGACCTCAAGCTCCAGATCGCCGGCCTGCCGCTGGGCGCGACCCAGACCCTCGTGCGCGGCCATCCCGAAACCGCGCGCTTCGCCATCTTCCACCTGGACGCCGAGAACCACCTGCTGGCGGTCGAGGCCATCAACGCCCCACCCGAGTTCATGGCCGGCAAGCAACTCATCGCCGCCCGCAAGCCCGTCGACCTGCAGCGCCTAGGCGATCCGGCGATCTCGATGAAAGAGGTGATCCGTGACGGAGCCTGATTGCTCAAGCATGCCGCTGGATGGACTTTCAGCTCATCTGCGCCCGGGCGACGCCGTTATCTGGGGGCAGGGCGGTGCAGAGCCGACGCCCTTGACGCAGGCGCTGGTCGCCGAGCGGCGCCAGTTTTCGCCGCTGTCGGTTTTCGTCGGCGTGAACTTCACCGATACGATCCTGCCCGAACACACGGACGCGCTGCGGGTCAGCAGCTATGGCGCGTTCGGCTCCTCGCGGCGGCTTGCGGCGGCGGGCGCCCTTGAGATCATCCCGTGTCACGTTTCCCGGTTGGGCCCGTCGATCAAGGCCGGGTTGATCCCCTGCGATGTGGCGCTCGTGCAGGTCAGTCCCCCAGGCCCCAACGGGCGGCACAGCTTGGGGGTCATCAATGATTACATGCGCATTGCGCTAAGCCTTGCGCGGGCGGTGATCGTCGAGGTGAACGATCAATATCCGTGGACCTATGGCCCAGAGCTGCCCGATCTTGGGCGGGTGGCGCTACGTCTGGAGACCTCCCGCCCGCCTGTTTCGGCGCCTCGGAGCTCTCCATCCTTGGTCGAGCGCGCCATCGCCGAGCATGCCGCCGCGATCATTCCCGATGGCGCGACCTTGCAGGTGGGCATCGGCGGGACGATCGACGCGCTGCTGCAATGTTTGACCGACCGGCGCGATCTTGGAATCCATTCCGGCTCGATGGGCGACGGATTGCTCGACCTGATCGAAGCGGGCGTCGTCACCAACGCTCGAAAGCCCATCGACGCCGGGGTGACGGTGGTCGCGGCGCTTTTTGGAGGCGCGCGACTGTTGAAGGCCGCAGATCGCAATCCGGCGTTTGAGGTCCACCCTTACGAATACACCCACGGCGCCAGCGTATTGGCGCAGATCCATAACCTGGTTGCAGTCAATTCCGCTGTGGAGGTCGACATCACCGGGCAAGTGAATGCCGAAGTGGCCGACGGCCGCTATGTCGGCGCCGTCGGAGGCCAGGTGGATTTCATGCACGCCGCTACGCGGGCGGCGGACGGATATTCAATTATCGCCTTGCCGTCCACGGCGGCAGGCGGGCGGGTCAGCCGCATTCGCGCTGAGGTGCAAACCGTTACCTCCGCCCGCAGCGAGGTCGACTTCGTGGTCACCGAACACGGAGCGGCGAACTTGCGGGGCCAATCCCTGCGGGAGCGGATGCGGCGGATGATCGCCATCGCGCATCCGCAGTTCCAGGAAAGTCTCGAACGCGAAGCGCATCAACGCATGCGCCAAGGATTTTGATCGCGCAGCACCTGTAGAGCGGGCGCTTCCAGCAGATCATAATCTGGATTGACGCCGCTCCCTGCAGTCCTGTCCGCAGTCTAGATTGCTTGGCTTCGGCTGTGGGGCCGCCGCCACCGGGGATGGTTCACCACCACTGCTCACACAGTGCGATCACCCGATAGTCATGACGCATGCGCGCTTCGTTGGCGAGCTCAAGAACGTCGTCATCGGCCAGGTTAGGGGGAAGGGACGTCGCGCCGCTGTCGAGATGATTGCGCACCCGTCGGTAGACCTGAGCGCGATAGTCGGCGCCTCTTTGAACCGCGGGCATCGTGCTCATTGGGACTGGCCCCTAGCTGCATCTGTATCGCTGAGGTTGTGACGGACTTCGGTAAAGAAAACTTTGACGTGTCCTGTGAGCCGCGCGGCGCGCGGCGCTCGAGCTCTCAACGGGTTGGGTGCAGCGCGCACACTCGGCTTCTCGTGGGCGCGCCGACAGGTCGATCACGCCGTTCACATTGCGTCGGGCGTCGGCCGCCAAGGTCTCCGTCTCAAGTTTGGTAGATCATGGGCGGATTGAGCTGCGAGAAACCCGCCTGGCGATAATAGGGGAAGTGAGGATATGGCGGCGTAGTGTTGCTTGCCGTATCCAAGGCGGCGAGCTGGTCTGCGGTCAGGGCCCAACCCACGGCGCCGAGATTGTCGCGAAGCTGGGCTTCATTTCGAGCTCCGATAATGACCGAGCTGACGGTGGGTCGCTGCAGCAGCCAATTGATCGCCACCTGCGGCACGGTCTTTTCAGTTTCCTTGGCCACTGCGGTCAATGCATCGACCACCCGATAAAGGTGCGCGTCATCGACAGGCGGCCCGAATGAGGCGGTGTCGTGCAGGCGGCTGCCCTCGGGAAGTGGGGCGCCGCGATGAATTTTGCCGGTCAAGCGACCCCAGCCGAGCGGGCTCCACACTAGGGCGCCGAGGCCTTGGTCGGCTGCGAACGGCATCAGGTCCCATTCGTAGTCGCGACTGACCAGCGAATAGTAGACTTGGTGGGCGACATAGCGCGTCCAGCCATGACGTTCGGCGGCAGCCAGTGATTTCATCGTCTGCCAACTGGAGAAGTTGGAGACGCCCGTATAGCGGAGCTTTCCCGCTCGAACGAGCTGATCGAGCGTGCCGACCACCTCTTCCACCGGTGTGCCCGCGTCGAAGGCGTGGAGCTGCAGCACATCGATGTAATCGGTCCCGAGACGCCTGAGCGCGTCATCTACCGAGGCGATGATCCGGGCGCGCGACGACCCGGCGTCGTTGGGACCTTCTCCCATCGGCAGGCTCATCTTCGTCGATAAGAGCAGCCGATTGCGGCGCCCCTTGATCGCCTCGCCCAGGACGGTCTCCGAAGCGCCATTCGAATAGACATCGGCCGTGTCGAACAGGTTCACGCCCGCTTCGAGGCAGATGTCGATCATTCGGATCGCCTCCGCGCCGCGTGTGTCGCCCCAGGCTCCGAACAATGGACCCGTTCCACCGAAGGTGCCGGCGCCAAAGCTCAGCACAGAGACTTTCAGGCCTGACACGCCCAGACGTCGATATTCCATAATGTTCTCCCTCAATGATGTTCAGGTTGGTTTCAGCGCGGAAAGAGCGCGTCCAGATCGACCGCATCGGCCATGGCGCGATGGCCCTCGTCGCCGGGGTGGAGGTGGTCGCCGCTATCGAAACGAGGCCGAAGGCGCCCGGGCGCCTCAGGGTCTTCGAGCAGCCGGTCGAAGTCGATCACGCGGTCGAAGGCTTCGGTCGTGCGGAGCCAGGCATTGATGCGCCGGCGCAGCGCGTCCTTTTCCCGGCTGTAGTAGCTCTCGGCCATCGGCGTGCCGGGCAGCGCGCCGCCGAAGGGCGACAACGTGCCGGCGATCACCTGCAGGTTGGCTGCGCGGGCTCGGGCAGCCAGCGCGCGATAGCCGGTTGTCAGCCTTTCGAAGGTCATCTGCGGCGCGTCGGGCGCCAGGGGCGTTCCGGGCCAGGCGATGTCGTTGATGCCAAGTACGATGATGACCGCCCGCACCTCGGGCTGGGCCAGGACATCTGCATCGAACCGCGCCAAGGCGTTGGCGCCCATGCGATCGCCCAGCAACTGAGCGCCGGAGATCCCGGCGTTGATTACGGCCAGGCCTTGGGGCGCGGCGCGAGCCGCCAGAAAATCCGGCCAGCGGGTTTCCGCGTCCAGGCTCGCGCCCGCGCCGTCCGTGATGGAATCGCCTAGGATGACGACGCTGGCCCGGACATCCAAAGCCTCGACCAGCAGGGCGGACACAAACAGGCGGCGTTCCGTGGTCGAGGCGACGATTGGCGTCGCGGTCGCGAGCTGATCGCCGTGAAGCAGGTAGGCGCTGCGACGGCCATCCCAGTGGAAGCTCTCGATCCGGGGCGCGTCGACGAAGTGGATCGATACGGCCAGGTCGTCGCCCGTCGTGACCGGAAGGTCGACGGGGTCGCTTGTGACCGTCGCGCGCGGCGGGAGGATGGTCGACGGCGAGCCGCCGAACCGCACAACCGCGTCGCGGGAGGCGCAGATGCGCGCGCCGCCCTGCGATGGGGCGATATGGACACCCGCCAACACTACCGGGGTCCGTCCATAGGTATTGCTGAGCGACAGCCTGACCCGCCGTCCGCCGTAGCCGGCCCGCAGGACCTGACGCACCGTCATGCCGGTCAAGTCGGACGGCAGGTCGGCCGGGAAAATGAAGTCTGTCGACCAAACCGGCTGGGGGCTTGCCGCCCAGGCCGAGACCCAGCGCGTTCGGTGGGCCGAGCGGTCGACGACCTGCGGCGGGGCGGCGACGGAGGCGCTCATTCGGCCAGCTCCTGGGGCGCTGCAGGGATGCGCGTGGCGACGAGGGCCACGCCCAACGCCGCCGCGGGGAACAACGCCGCCACCCAGGTGACCGACGACAAGCCCCACCCGTCCAGCGCGACGCCGCCCGCCCAGGCGCCGATGGCGTTGCCGAGGTTGAAGGCGGCGATGTTGAAGCTGGAGGCGAGGCTCGCCCCCGCTCCCTCGGCGCTGCGCAACACCCAGGTCTGCAGCGGCGCCACGGTGGCGAAACCAGCGAACCCCAGGCCCGTGATCGCGACCAGCGCCCCCGCCTTGACGGTCATGAGCGGGCCGGCGGCCAGGAGGACGACGAACAGCAGCGCCAGGACGGCGAAGATCGCGGGCGCCAGCGCCTTGTCCGCCAGCCATCCGCCGGCGAAGTTGCCCAACACCAGCCCACAGCCGAACAGCAGCAGGATGGGTGAGATGGCCGTGTCGTGGAAACCGGCGATGCGCGTGAGCAGGGGGGCGATGTAGGTGAAGAGGGCGAACACCCCGGCATAGCCGAGCACAGTGGTGGTCAGGCCCAAGGCCACGCGCCGCTGGGCCAGCATTCGCAGGTCCGTCCGCCAGTTGCTGGAGGCGTCGCCGCCATGGTCGGGTGGGACGGCCCAGGCGATGGCCGCCAGGGCGAGGACGCCGACCAGCGATACGGCCCAGAATGTGGTCCGCCAGCCGGCATGCTGGCCGATCCAGGTCCCGAACGGCACGCCGAGGATATTGGCGACCGTCAGCCCGGTGAACATGACGGCGATCGCCGAGGCGCGGCGTTGAGGCGGCACGAGCCCTGTCGCCACCACGGAGCCGACGCCGAAGAAGGCGCCGTGGGCGAAGGCGGTGAAGACCCGTGCGGCCAGGAGCAGGCCATAGCTCGGCGCGATGGCGCAGGCGACGTTACCGAGGATGAAAATGCCCATCAGCGTCAGCAGGGCGCGCTTATGCGGCCAGCGTGCGGTCGCGATGGTCATCACCGGCGCGCCCAGGACGACTCCGAGCGCATAGCCGGAGATCAGCAACCCGGCCGTGCTGATGGAAACGTTGAAGCTGGCGCTGACCGGGATCAGCAGACCCATCAGGATGAATTCGGTGACGCCGATGCCGAAGGCGCCGACCGTCAGGGCGAGCAGAGGCAGGGGGACGAGGGGGGATCGCTTGGTCATGACGCGGATAATGGCCGCGCAGCAAAGGATGAATTAGACAGTCGCCGGGAACATCACTCATGAATTGAGGGGCGATAATGCGTCAGGAGCCCAACCGCGCCGGGGAAATGGCGGCCTTCGTACACGTCGTCGAGGCGGGCGGATTCGCGCCGGCCGCGGGCGCGCTCGGCCTGACGCCGTCAGCCGTCAGCAAGCTGGTCACGCGCCTGGAGCAACGGCTCGGCGCAGTTCTTCTGCGCCGCTCGACGCGCCGGATCGCCCTTACCCCCGAGGGGGAACAGTTCCATGCGCGCGCGGTCGCCATCCTGGCGGAAATCGAGGCGGCTGAACGAGAGGCCGGCGGCGCGGTGCGGCCCTCCGGTCGCATTCGCGTCAACAGCTCGGCCAGCTATGTCGCCCACGTCCTGGCCGACATCTTGCCTGCCTTTCTTGACCAGCATCCTGAGATCAGTCTCGACATCGTTCAAACCGACGCCGTGGCGGACCTGCTCAAAGACGGGAGCGACGTGGCGATCCGGGCGGGCGAGCTGGCGAATTCAAGCCTGATCGCGCGATCGCTCGGCCGCACGCCGTTCGTCGTGGTCGCGGCGCCATCCTGGCTAGAGCGTCATGGCGTCCCCGCGAGCCTGGACGATCTTCTCGCCGGCGACCGGTTGGGCTTCGCCTACCGCCGGACTCTGGAAGACTGGTTTCAACCCGCAGAACCCGACCCGGCCCGCGTACGTGTCAGCGACGGCGAGGGCATTCGCCGCCTGGCGCTGGCAGGGGCCGGTCCAGCCCGATTGGCGGAGTTCACGGTTCGCAAGGAGATTGCCGATGGCCGTCTGGTTCGGATCCTGACCGAAGGGTTGCCGGTCGGATACGAGCCCTTCCACGCCGTCTACATCGGGCGCTCCGGTCAACTGCCCGCACGTATACGCGTGTTCCTGGATCACCTTGCTCAAGCTGGCCGCGTCGAGTGAACCAAGGTCGCGAGCTTGAGGGGCTCGGGGCGCTCGCCTCAACGCCGGCGACGGTCGCAAGCGAGCATTGCAAGGGCATGGCCAAGATATCGCTGAAGCTGGTCAGGCCGATGATCGATCCGGCGCGCTTCGATGTCCGCTACCAGCGAGCGCCGGGACGCGACATCAACTGAGCTTGTAGTTCACGCTGACCGGCCGCAATCATTTTGCATGAGCCGAATCGAACTGGCTTCGCTTGGCGTGCAGCGGGTGCAATTCGCCGCGCTGCCCTATCGGGTGAAGCCGAACGGAAAGCTTGAGTTTCTGCTGGTCACCTCGCGCGAGACCCATCGCTGGGTCGTGCCGAAAGGCTGGCCGATGAAACAGCGCTCGCCTTCAGACACCGCAAAGCGCGAAGCGCTCGAAGAGGCGGGTGTTCGTGGTCGGATCAGTAGCAAGCCGATCGGCCAGTTCAGCTACGCCAAGCGCCTGTCCGGGGACGAGGCGCTGCCATGCGTGGTTGATGTGTTCTCGCTCAGGGTGAAGGACGAGCGCGCGGACTGGCCGGAAAAGCCACAGCGCAAGCGCCAGTGGTTTACCCGCCAGCAGGCCGCCCGGCGAGTCCAGGAGCCTGAACTCCGCGCGCTTCTGAAGGCGTTCGAGCCGCCGTCACGGCACAAGCGGGCCGCGTCGCGCAGCAAGTGACGACAGCGCCGGGCGAGGTCGCCCCCCGGCGCTGCCTGGAATCTACTGAAATCAGCCGGCCTTCTTGCCGCGACCGGCGCGGGCGGCCTTGGCCGGGGCTTCGACCGAAGCGGGCGCGGCGGCCTTACGGCCCAGGCCCAAGGTCTTGGCCAGGTTCGAGCGCTGCTCGGAATAGCTCGCCGCCACCATGGGGTAGTCCTTGGGAAGGCCCCACTTGGCGCGATATTCGTCGGGGGTCATGCCGCGGGTGTTCAGGTGGCGCTTCAGCGACTTGTACTGTTTGCCGTCTTCCAAGCTGATCAAGTAGTTGGGGGTGACCGACTTCTTGATCGAGACCGCCGGGACCAAGGCAGGTTCAGGCGCGGCCTGCGGCTGGGTCGTTTGGGTCAGGGCCTTGTGGACTTGACTGATCAGGTTCGGCAGATCGGCGACCGGGACATTGTTATTGCTGACATAGGCCGCGACGACATCGGCAGTGAGCATGATCGGGTCGAAGTCTTCAGACATGGGACTCATTCGGATGGCTTGATCGTTATCGATCGTCGCCGGCTTAGTTATGTTTTCCAAGGAAGTCCAGAAAATGTGGTGCTGAGTTGGGTTTATCGCCCGCAGTCTGAAAATCTAAACCATATTTTCGCCCCAAATCGAACCGTCCTTTTAATCGTGCGGAAGTTCTGGCGCTGTACTCGCTGAGATTGTCTCGACATTCCTTTCGCAATGACCGTCGCATTGCGCTTGCCTGGCGCGCCGGCGAGCGCATCGACGTCACCGCCGGCCGGACCTAGCCGTGCAAGCGCCAGCGAGCGGGGAGCAGGAAACATTGCGCGCAATATAATTGGGGATTATTGAATCCCATCGTCATTGGAAGAGGGCGCCATGAGCGCAGTCGCGTCCGCCGCGCTAGACGAGGATTTTCTCGCCCTGGATATGCAGGTTTGTTTCCCGCTCTATGCGGCGTCCAACCTGCTGACGCGGCTTTATCGGCCGGTGCTGGCCGAGCTGGGGCTGACCTACCCGCAGTATCTGGTGATGCTGGTGCTCTGGCAGGCGACTCCGCAGACCGTCGGATCGGTCGGTGAGCGCCTTTATCTAGACAGCGGCACCCTGACGCCGCTGCTCAAGCGGATGGAGCTGGCGGGCTTGGTGACCCGCACCCGCGACGCCGAGGATGAGCGTCGCGTGCGGGTCGATCTGACGCCCAAGGGGCGCGATCTGCGCCAGGCGGCGATCAACGTGCCCAAGACCCTGGGCGCCGGCCTGAACATGCAACCCGCCGACATCGTGGCGCTGCGCAGCCAGGTCCAGGACCTAGTGGCGGCGCTTTTGGCCGGGGGGGCGGCCCAAGGCGATCTGAAGATTCGAGAGAAGGGAACGTTATGAGCGACATCCACGAACTTCCCCTGAAACGTCTGGACGGCGCGCCCACCAGTCTGGAGGCCTATCGCGGCAAGGTGCTGCTGGTGGTCAATGTCGCCTCCAAATGCGGACTGACGCCCCAGTACGAGGGGCTGGAGGCGCTATACCGCAGCCATGGGCCGCGCGGCCTGGAGGTGCTGGGGTTTCCGGCCAACGACTTCATGGGCCAGGAGCCGGGGACCGAGGCGCAGATCGCCGACTTCTGTAGCAGCACCTATGACGTCACCTTCCCGATGTTCGCCAAGATCAGCGTAAAGGGGGAGGCGGCGCATCCGCTGTATCGTGCGTTGACCCAGAGCCAGCCCGAGGCGGTTGGCGATGGGCCGATGCGGGAGAGCTGCAGGCCTATGGCGTTCCCGCGGGGGCGCCGGGCGAGGTGCTGTGGAATTTCGAAAAGTTCCTGATCGACCGCGAAGGCGCGGTGGTCGCGCGTTTCGCCCCGGATGTGACCGCCCAGGATCCGCGTCTCTTGCAGGCGGTTGAGGGCCTGCTGGCCTGATTTGACGGCTGGAATGGCGGTGGGGCTCTGGCTCCGCCGCCACGGTTCCAGGCAACCTTTGCGGCGATGCCGCGATATCCAATTCGACTGCCGCGTAACCGCCGCCGTGGCACAAACGAAACCCGTCCCGCCGGTTACGGCCGTCACCCGATCATTAGCAGCGACGATATACGATCCATATGGCTCTGAGATTCGATTCCGATCCCATTGATATCGCCGTCGGTCTGCGGCTGCGAAGTTTCCGCAAGGCAAAGCGCCTCAGCCAGGCCGAGATGGGCGAACGGCTCGGCGTCACCTTCCAGCAGATCCAGAAGTACGAGAGCGGGGCCAACCGGATTTCCGCATCGATGATGATGCGGGCCGCGCGGGCGCTGTCGATTTCGCCTGGCGAGTTGCTGCCTGAGGATGACCTGGGGCCGGCGGGCGGCGCGACCATCACCCGATTGCTGACGCGCATGCGTGGGGCCGAGGCGCTGATCCAGGCCTATGCGGCGATCCCCAATGCGCGCCTGCGCCGGGCGGTTCTGGCTATGGCGCGGGCCATGGCGGCGCATGAGGGCCAGCCCCAAGCGGATACGGACTAGCCGCGAATTCCTCTGACTGGCGTTCGCGCGGGCCAAAAAAAAGCGCGCGGACCAGGAAGCCGCGCGCGCCCAGGTGGGAAACCAGAGAGAGTGCAAGGCGCGGTATAGGTGTATTGCGTGAACGATTTTCTAAGCTGCGAGGGTGTCTGCGTCGATCCGCTGCGCCGCCGCCGCGGGCGCGCGGACAGTCAGGCCGCCCGAATTTCGCGGGGTGTATCGACGTCAACCCCGCCCATGTCGCGGAGCAGTTCGGCGACGATCCGACAGGCCACGCGCTGGGAGAAGGCGCGCGCTTCGAGGCCGCCGGCGGACTGGCTGAGCAGCTTGCCCAGGCCGCGTGCGGCGATGGCGGCGGCGGTCTCCGGTCGTGCTGCTTCGAGCAGCTCCATCGCCGCATCCATACAGCCGGTGACGTAGCCGACGTCGGCCGAACACATCCACAGCCGGGCTTCGCCCAGCTCGTCGTGGCCAAGGTTGATGTTCCAGCCGTCAAGATCCTCGACGGGATCAAGCGACCAGCCGTGTGGGGCCATCGCCCACGCGGTGGCCAGGGCGTCCAGGCGCCGGCAGGGCTGCCGTGCGGATTCCAGGGCTTCAATGAGAGCTTCGCGAGTCATCCACGGTCCTCCGTTGCACCAGAAGCGTGCAGACTCGCTTAACGATGTCCTAACGGCGGTGGAGGCCGAGGGGAGGTGTGGCCTCAAATATTGCAGATATCCGCTCCATGTGATGAGAAGTCCGCTAAATTTGGAGCTATAATCTAAATGTGCTTTCGAAAAGCGCGCAAATATAAAGCAATTCAGGCAACTGAACCGGGAAGGTGGCCGGTAAAACGTAGCATGTGCGGCGCTTATACACATGCGCTCGCCGGTCGCACTCTAAAATCGGATAAGATATCCCGCCCGTGGTGAGGGCGCCGCGCACCGGCGCAATGCGCCCCGCACCGTGTCGGGGTTGGAATGCGCAGCCGATCCCGTTCGGCCACACCCACCAAGATCGCCTCCCGCGAAGACGGGCGCTTTGCAGCGGATTAGGAGCCCTAGGTCTTCTCGTATTTGAGGTGGCGTAGCTCTTTGCGCAGCTCGTCGACCTTTTCGGCGCCGTTTATCTCGCTGAACTGGCGTTGCGCTTCCTGCCAAAGCGGTTCCGCCTGTTCGAGGCGGCGGCGTCCTGCTTCGGTCAAGGTGGCGACACGGCTGCGGCGGTCGGTTGGCGCGGGGCGGATCGAGACCAGGCCGTCGTGTTCTAGAAACCCCGCCATTTTCCCCATCGCCGAGCTTTCGACGTCGAGATGTTCGGCCAGCTCGTTCACGGCCGCGCTTCCCAGTTCGTTCAGCGTGGCCATGAGCAGGAACTGGGTGATGCGAAGGCCGGTCGGCTGCAGATGCGCGTCATAAAGCCGGCTGATCTGGCGGGCGGCCTTGCGCGCGGTGAAGCAGTTGCATTGGGTGATCTGCAGCGGGGTTTCGAATGATGGCATCTTGGGTCCCTTGTTCGGTTCGCCCGCCGATGGGTTTCGGCGGGCGAACGTCCGTCAGGCGTAGGCCGGGCGGTTTTGCCCGACCACCTCTTCGACCGTAAGGGGCGGCTTGCCGGTAAGGTCTTGGACGATGTGATTGGTCCCGGCGAAGACGCCGTTCTGATAATCCTGGGCCACTTCGGTCAGGTGTTGCGTGAGGAAGGAATTGAACCCGTATTCCTGTTCCATCCGCCGGCGGAATTCCTCGATCGAGACCGGCGCATAGGTGATCGTGGCGCCGAGCGTCTCGCTCATCTTGGCCGCGATCTGGTGATGGTCCATCTCGACCGGACCATGCAGCCTGTAGACCTTGCCGCTGTGGCCCGCGGGATCGGCGAGGATGCGGGCGATGACGCGACCCTGGTCGTCCGAGCTGATCGGGGCGTGGCGCCCCTCGCCGAAGGGGAATTCGATTCGTTTCTTCGCCCAGATCTCCTTGGCGAAATGCGGATAGACCAGCCAGTCGGCGAAGAAGGTCGGACGCAGGTGGGTGGTCGGCACGCCTGACCAGTCGAAGACCTGCTCGGACATCCAGTGGTCCTGCGCCGCGTGGCTCTTGGCTTCACGCCGCGCGGAGATCTGCGACATGTTCACGATGGCCTCGACGCCGGCCTCCTTGGCGGCCTGGGCGAAGTAGGCGCTGGCGGGCAGAATGCCGGGGCTGATCGGGTGCAGGAAATAGGCCGAGCGAACGCCCTCCATCGCGGCGCGAATGGTGTCGATGTCGGTGAAGTCGCCGATGGCGGTCTCGACGCCGCGCGCCCGGAACGCCGCCGCGCGCGCATCGTCAGTGCGCACATAGGCTTTCACGCGCTTGCCCATCGCCAGCAGGGTGTCGATCGCCGCGCCGCCGGTTCGCCCGGTTGCGCCGCTTACAAGGATGTCCGCTTCACTCATGGCGTCGTACTCCAGAATCAGATATCAGCATATGCTGATAAATGCCATGTGCGTCTCGTCGGGAGGCGGTGCAAGAGGGGCGGATCAAAAAGCAGCACGACCCGGGCCGTGCTGCAGCCGTTTCGGCTATGCCTCGGCCAGGAAGCGCTGCAGCCGCGGCACGGTGAAGTCGAGAAAGGCCCTCACGCGCGCCGGCAGGAACTGCGCGCCGCGAAACAGGGCGTGGACCTCGTCGACCTCGGCGATGGCGCTGTCGGCCAGGATCTCGACCAGTTCCCCGCGGGCGATGGGACCGCGCAGGTGATAGTCGGCGATGCGCGCAATCCCAACGCCGGCGATGGCCATGCGGCGGATCGTGTCGCCATTGTTGGCGAGCAGGGCGCCGCTCAGCATCCGCTCGACAATGCGGCCGCCCTCGCGCATTGGCCACACTGGGTTGGCGCGGCGAAAGTTGAAGCCCAGGCAGTTGTGGTGGGTCAGGTCCTCGGGCGTCTTGGGCGTGCCCCACCTGGCCAGATAGGCGGGTGATGCGACGATGCGCCGGCGCGTCTCGCCGATCTTGCGCGCCATCAGGTTGGAGGGCTGGAGCTTGCCGACGCGGATCGCGACATCGGTTCGATCGAGATAGAGATCGACCACTTCGTCGGACAGCGACAGATCGAGGGTGATCTGCGGGTAGGCCTCCCAGAACGCGGGCAGAATGGGTTCGAGCGCGGCGGTCCCGAAGGTGACCGATGAGCTGACCCGGATGACGCCCTTGGGCTTGGCGCCGCCCTGGGCGATCTGCTGCTCGGTTTCGTCGAGCTGCGCCAGTAGCGCCTGACTGCGCTCGTAGAAGAAGTGACCCTCCTCGGTAAGCGCCAGCCTGCGGGTCGTGCGTTCGAGCAGGCGCACGCCGAGGCGCGCCTCCAGGCGGCCGATCAGCTTTGAGACCGTGGATGGGGTCATGAGCAGGAGCCGCGCCGCTTCGGAGAAGCTGCCGGCTTCCACGACCCGAACGAACACGATCATTTCGCCGGCGCGATTGTCCATGCCCTACCTGTGAGCTGGTTTCCTGGGTTGGTGTCCCATTTAGCTCAGGGCAGATCTCCTGTCCCATCATCTGTGAAATTGGCGAACAGATGGTGTGAAGGGCCGCGGCCTAATCATCCCATGGGCGACGTGCCATCTCATCGCCCGGAGGGGCGGCGTGAGCCGATCCCAGGCTGGGCGAACTCCAGCGGCGCAAGCCGAACACCTGGACGTGCGCCACTCATCAGCAAGGAGACAGCTTTGAGACAAGATCAGCAAGACGAGGCGATGGATCTAGGCCGTCGCGATGTTCTGCGCACGGCGGGCGCGGCCATGGTGGCCGGCGCAGCGGTCGCTGGCGGCGCGCCGTCAGTCGCGGCGGCGGCGACGCAGGCCGCCGGGCGCATGTCGGCCGTGGCGCGCAACAGCGGGCCGCTGGCCGCGCGCCTTCAAGGGGTCCAGCACTTCGGCCTCACCGTCCAGAACATGGATCGCGCGTTCGAATTCTACACCCAGGTGCTGGGCGGGACCGAAGTCTTCCGTGACGGCGACTTCCAGGGCGAGCGCATTCACAACACCCTGCTGACCGACCAGGACATCGAGGCGCGGGAACGGCGGGTCAATCCACGCACCCTCGGCGTTCCCGACCTGAAGGACGGCGCCCAGCGCCTGGACGTGCGCTTCGTCCAGTTCGACAACGTCGTGATCGAACTGCTGCAGTATCGCGACGCCAATCAGCCGACCGGCAGCGGCGACAGCTTTGCCGAGCCGCGCGATCACATGAGCCCGGCCTATCCGCGCTCGATGCATATCTGTTTCTATGTTCGCGACGACGTCGACTTCAACAAGTTCATCCACGACCTCGAGGCGGAATCCGCCCAGCGCGGCATGACGCAGGTGAAGGCGAACCGCGTCATCACGGTGACCTCGGAAGCGGAGCGTCTCGCGGCGCCGATGGAGGCCAACACCAACCGGATCACCCAGGGTCTCTCGGAAGGTTGGGAGCTGATCTACTGCAAGGGGCCGGAAGGCGAGCAGCTCGAGTTCGTCAAGGCGCTTGGGCCGGTGAAGAAGCGGTTCAGCGATGCGCTGCAAGCGCATCAGCGCGGCGTGGCGGCCATCGCCTGAATACCGGGGGCGGCCGACGGCCGCCCCGCTTTCCCATACCTGAAATCAAGGAGACGCGTGATGCGCCATGTTTTCTCGATCGCCGCCGTACTCGCCGCGGCGCTGGTCGCCTCGGTTTCGGTCGCGGCGCCGGCGATGGCCCAGGCAGGCGGCGTGCGTTACGCCGAGATCCCGAGCGGAGCCTATTCGGTGGTCGCCGAGGTGCGCGCCAAGCCCGGCAAGGCGGCGCAGCTGCGCGAGGCGACCCTGCCGCTGGTCGGGCTGGTCCGCGGCGACCCCAAGAACCTTGTCTACTTCCTGCAGGAGGATCGCGAGGCTCCGGGGCATTTCATCTTCTACGAGGTCTTCGCCAACAAGGCGGATTTCGATGCGCACAACGCCATGCCCTACGTCCAGGCCTGGTTCGCCAAGCTGCCTGACCTTGCCGAGGGCGGTGTGCAGGTGATGCGGATGGAAGTCCTTCGGCCTCAAGGCCGGTAAGGTTCCGGACCCCCGGTAGATCTGGCGGCCCCGGGGCTGTCCGCTACGGGGGCGTCCGCCATAGCTGTGCGAGTTGTGGGCAGGTCCCTCGGCGCGGCCGTGATTTACAAGAATTTATAGGCCACGGAGGCGTGCGTTTTTTAAATTGAATTCGACGGTCTTCGCCGCCTCAGTTCGTATGTTCGAAGATTGAGGCGTGCCGCGGAGTCGATCGATCTATTGGCGAAAGCCTACCCTTATCGCCCCAATATTGTCGAGGGACGGCAGACATGCATGAACACGCCTTCGCCGCTCAATGCGCTTCGGTGACGGTCCACGCCGACAGTGAAACTGCGCGGCGCTGCCGGGCCCTGACGCTTTTCGCCCTGGCGTTGGGCAGCTTCTGCATCGGCACGTCCGAGTTCGCGAGCATGGGGATCCTGCAGCTGTTCTCGGCGGATTTGCACCTCAGTCTTCCGATGGCGACCAACGCCATCACCGCCTATGCGGCCGGCGTGGTGATCGGCGCGCCGGTCGTCACCCTGGCGGCGGCGCGGCTGAACCGAAAGACGCTCCTGCTGGGCCTCATGGGGCTGTTCATCGCCGGCAATCTGCTTTCGTCGCTCGCGGTCAGCCTGCCGACCCTGATGCTGGCCCGGTTCGTGGCCGGCCTGCCGCAGGGCGGCTATTTCGGCGCCGGCGCGGTGGTCGCCTCCTATATCGTCGGGCCGGGCAAGGCGGGCAGGGCCTTCGCCATCGTCATGACTGGCCTGACCATCGCCACCATCTTCGGCTCGCCCCTCGCCACCTTCCTGGGTCAGAACCTGGGGTGGCGGGACACCTATGTCGCCGTGGCGGGGATCGCCGCCGTGGCCCTGGCCGCGCTATGGCGCTGGGTGCCGCGCACTGCGGCGCTCGGCGGCGGTCCGGTGATGCAGGAACTGCGCGCGCTGAAGAAGCCGTCGGTGTGGGGCGTGATCGCTGTGGCCGCGGTCGGCGTCGGCAGCATCTTTGCGGTCTATACCTTCATCGGGCCATTTATCACCGACCTGGACCATGTGGGGCGCTCGGTGATCCCGATCGGCCTGGCGCTGTTCGGCCTTGGCATGACCGCGGGCAACGCCCTGGGGGGCCACCTCGCCGATAGCCGACCCGTATTGGGCTTGGCAGGCGGGTTCAGTGCGGCGCTGGTGGTGCTGGCGATCCTCGCCACAGGCGGGGCGAACATCTGGGTCCTGATGCCTTGCCTGTTCGGGGTCGGCGCGGCGATGATGACCGCCATCCCCACCATCCAGGTGCGTTTGACCGGGTTCGCCTCCGAGGCGCCGACCCTGATGGGCGCCATGAACCTGGCGGCTCTGAACGTCGCCAATGCGATCGGAGCCTGGGCGGGCGGGATCTCCATCGGCCTGGGCCTTGGATTGCTGTCGGCGGCCTGGGCGGGCTTCGCCTGCACCCTGATCGGCCTGCTGATCTTCGCCGCGACCCTGCGCGAGACGCCCCAGCTGTCGGCGTCATCGCGGTCGGTGCAGGCCTGAGGCCGTGGCCGTCCGACCAGTTTGAGTTCGTCTTTCCAAATATCCGGAGGTTTTTACAATGAAGATCAGAGACGCATTGCTGAATGGGCCGCTCGGCTTCGGGGCTGCGCCCCTGGGCAACATGTTCCGCAATATCCCGGACGAAGAGGCCGCCGCGACGGTGGATGCCGCTTGGGCCGAAGGCGTTCGTTTTTTCGATACCGCGCCTTTCTACGGCGCCGGGCTGTCGGAAATTCGCCTCGGGCAGGGACTTAGCAAGCACAAGCGCAGCGAATACATTCTCAGCACCAAGGTGGGGCGTCTGATCCTCGACGAGGTCGAGGACGTCAGCGCGCGCGATTTCGGCGAGAAGGGCGATATCTTCAAGTACGGTCGACCGAACAAGGTCGTCTATGACTACTCCGCCGACGGCGCCAAGCGGTCGATCGAAGACAGCATCAAGCGCATGAACGTCGACCGCATCGACTTTGTGTGGGTCCATGACATCGCCCAGGATTTCCACGGCGACGGGTGGCTTGGCATGTTCGATGTCGCCCGCAAGGGGGCTTTCGTGGCTTTGGACCAGCTTCGCGACCAGAAGGTGATCAAGGGCTGGGGACTGGGCGTCAACAAGGTGCAGCCGGTCGAGGCGCTGCTGGACCTGAACGAGGTCAGGCCCGATGCGACCCTGCTGGCCGGTCGCTACACCCTGCTCGATCATGAGCTGGCGCTGCAGCGCCTGATGCCGGCCGCCGAGAAGAAGGGCGTGGATATCGTCGTCGGCGGCCCGTACAGCTCGGGCGTCCTGGTCGGCGGGACCCACTTCGAATATGCACCCGCATCCAAGGAAATCTTGGCCAAGGTCGACAAGATCCGGCTGCTGTGCGCCAAGTACGGGATATCGATCAAGGCCGCCGGCCTGCAGTTCTGCCTGGCGCATCCGGCCTCGGCCGCCGTCATCCCAGGCGCCAGCAAGCCCTCGCGCATCCGGGAAGACCAAGCCGCGCTCGGCGAGACCGTGCCGGACGACTTCTGGCGCGATCTGCGCAGCCAGGGCCTGGTCGCTCCGAACGCGCCCCTGCCGATCGACAGGCGATAGGGGCGAGCGATGGCGAAGGCATGCGCCACTCTGGATCTGGCGGCCCCGGCCGACCAGGTCTGGAAGCTGATCGGCGGCTTCGGCTCGTTGCCGGACTGGCTCCCCTACATTCCAAAATCGGAATTGGGGGAGGGTGGGCGCACGCGCCGCCTGGCCAACCCGGACGGGGGGACCATTGTCGAGCGCCTGATGGCGTTCGACGAAAAGGGGCGCAGCTACACCTACCACATCCTGCAGGCGCCCTTTCCGGTCACGGACTACTACTCCACGCTCAAGGTCGTCGAGGTCGATGGCGGCAGGGCGGCGCGGGTGGAGTGGTCCGGTGAGTTCACGCCCGATGGTGTGACGAGCGCGGAGGTCTCCCGGCTCTTCCAGGGCATCTATGACGATGGCCTCAAGGCCCTGGCCGAGCGTTTCCAATAGAGCATGGCGTGCTCAGCCGCGTTGGCGGGTAAGCGCGATTTGGGGTTCTGATTATGATGGGTGATCATTTCCCGTCGCGGCGCACGCTGGTCGGCGTGGCTGCGGCGGCTGCGGCGATGCCGGCCTTCGCCATGGGCAAGTCGCCGTCCACCCAGGGCTATGCCGAGGTTCCTGGCGGCCGGGTGTGGTGGCGGCGTGTCGGCGACGGCCCAGGAACGCCGCTGCTGCTTCTGCACGGCGGCCCGGGCGGCGGCCATGACTATCTGTCGCCGCTCGGGGCCCTCGCCAACCAAAGGCCGGTGATCTTCTACGACCAGCTTGGCTGCGGTAGATCAGAGAGCCCCGGCGAAAGTTCGATCTACACCATCCAGCGGTCGGTCGACGAAGTGGACGCCGTCCGCCGAGCCCTGGGGCTGAACGAGGTCATCCTCTATGGCCACAGTTGGGGGTCGATCCTGGCCATCGAATATCTGTGCCAGGGACGCGGGCGTGGTGTCCAGAAGCTCGTCCTGGCCGGCGCCATTGCGAGCACGCCCCAGTTTGTGGCCGGCGCGCACCGGCTGCTGGCGCAAATGCCCAACCATGTCGGCGAGCGAATCCTCGCCCTCGACGCCGCGGGAAAGTCCGACACGCCGGAGTATGAGGGGTTGGTGCAGAGCTTCTACGACGCCCACGTCTGTCGTCGCAAACCCCTGCCGCCCGAGGTCAAGCGGACCTACGACAACCTGAGCAAGTCCATCGCCTACAAGGTGATGAACGGCCCGAACGAGTTCACCGTCACGGGGGTCATCCGCGATTGGGACCGGCGGGCCGACCTGTCGCGCATCCGACTTCCGACCTTCATCACCACCGGCCAGTACGATGAGGTGAGCCTGGACTGCCATCAGACCATCCACAAGGCCGTCGCGGGATCGAGCCTGCAGGTCTTTTCCGACTGCTCGCATCTGACGATGAACGAGAAGCCCCGCGACTACGTCGCCGCCGTGCGGCGCTTCATCGCCTAGGGCGTTGCGGCGGCGCTGATCGCGGGCCCCGGTGCGCTCCCATGCGCCGGGGCCCGCGAAACCTGCATCGGCTCAGACGTTTTCGAGGCCGAGGACCGGTGCGGTGGCGGCGCGGGCGCGCTGGCAGGCGTCCGCGTCCTGGATCAGGTCCACGCCCCAGGTGGGGATCAACTGACGCAGCTTCGGCAGCCAGTCCTGTTCCGTCAACCGGTCGGGGAAGCAGCGCTGCAGCACCTCTTGGGTGATGAAGGCGGCGGTGGAGGCGCCCGGCGAGGCGCCGAGCAATCCCACCAGGCTTCGGTCGGCGGCGGCGACGATCTCGGTGCCGAACTCCAGATAGCCGACGCGGGCCTTGTCCGGCTTGATGATCTGCACGCGTTGCCCGGCCACGGCGTGCTTCCAGTCGTGGCGCTCGGCGGTCGGGTAGAAGGCCTTGAGCATCTCGAACTGGGCGCTGGCGCTCTGCAGCACCTGGGTGATCAGGTACTCTGACAGCTGCATGTCGTCCTTGGCCACCTCCAGCATGGGCAGGAGGTTGCCCAGCCGGATGGTGCGGAACAGGTCGGTCAGGGAGCCGTGCTTGAGGAACTTGGTGGAGAAGCCGGCGTAAGGCCCGAACAGGAGCGAGCGCTTGCCGCCGACGATGCGGGTGTCCAGGTGCGGCACCGACATCGGCGGCGAGCCGTGCGGGGCCTTGCCATAGACCTTGGCGTGGTGGCGCGCGCTGACCGTGGGGTCGTCACAGCGCAGCCAGATGCCGCTGACGGGAAAGCCGCCATAGCCATGGCCTTCGGGGATGCCGGACTTTTCCAGCAGTTCCAGCGATCCGCCGCCCGCGCCGATGAAGACGAAGCCGGCGGACGTTTCCAGTGCGCCTCCAGCCGCGGCGTCGTGAACCTCGACGCGCCAGCGCTTGTCCGGCGTCCGCGCCAGGCCGGTGACATGGCTCTTGTAGTTGATGCTCACCCCCGGCAGACCGCTCAGGTGCTTGAACAGCAGCCGTGTCAGCGCGCCGTAGTCGACGTCGGCGCCGGTGACCATGCGCGTGGCGGCGATCGGTTCGCCGGCGTCGCGGCCCGCCATCGTCAGGGGGGCCCATTCGGCCAGGACGGCGCGGTCTTCGCTATAGTCCATGCCGCGATAGCAATGATGGGCCGACATCGCGGCGTAGCGGGCGCGCAGGAAGGCGACGTTGTCCTGGCCCCACACCAGGCTCATGTGCGGACAGGCGTGGATGAATTCGCCCGGGTCCTTGATCGCGCCTTTGGACACCAGATAGGCCCAGAGCTGGCGCGACAGATCGAATTCCGTATTGACCTTCAGGGCGGCGGAGATGTCGACGTGGCCGTCCTTGTCCTGGGGGGTGTAGTTCAGCTCGCAATTGGCCGCGTGGCCGGTGCCGGCGTTGTTCCAGGAATCGGAACTTTCCAGCCCGCAATCCTCCAGGACCTCGAAGACCGCGATGGAAAGCGACGGGTCGAGTTCCTTCAGCACCACGCCCAGGGTGGCGCTCATGATCCCCGCGCCGATCAGGACGACGTCCGGGTGCGAAGGCAGGTCGGTTTGGCTCACTTGCGGTCCCTCGATCAGGCGTGCGGTTGGGCTTTGAACTGGGGTTCGGCTCCCTCGGCGTAGACCACGTAGGCCCGGCGCCACGGCTCATCCCCGACCAGTTTCCAGCGATGGCCTGTGCCTGTGTTGTCCTGCGCCAGGAGGATGTCGCCGGGGCGGATCACGAAGGTCTCGCCGCCGTGGGTCTCGAACTCCAGGGTCCCACTCAGGGTGATCACGAACCGGGGGATCGGATCCTTGTGCCAGGCGTAGGAGCCGCCGGAATGGGTTTCCTGGAACGAGACCTCCACCGCCTTGCAGGCGATGCTTTTCAGATCTCCGCGGTCTCCTGCGGCGAGGTCGATGACGCCTTCTTCGAAATGAGAGTCGCCATCGGCGCCAGTCCAGATGCGAACGCAGCGGATCATGGGCGGTCCATTCAATGTCAATTCGCCGGGATCGGCGAGATGGGTGTGGAAATGTCGAGGGCAGGTATGCGCCGACGTGCTGTTTAATGCTGTTAAATTTTGCAAATACGGAGGTGCGCCTGGAGCTCGGTCGCCCGAGGTCTCGCCGCGTTGAGCGACGCCGAAGCAAAGAGCGGCTTCCGGTTCATGGATACTTGCAACGATTTACATGAGGCGATGAGCCCCGACGCTATGCTGGCGTTATGAATATGATCTGCCGAACGGGCTGGCGACGGCTCACCAAGGATCGCAATCGATCGCAACCTGCGTGCGTAGTCACGGGCGGCTTAGGCTGGTCGCCCCGTTCTCCAATCATGAGCAAGGGGAAGAGCCATGAAGACCGTATTGATCACGGGCGCGGGCACCGGCTTCGGGCACGAGGCTGCGATGCGGCTGGCGGAGAAGGGGGTCGACGTCATCGCCTCCGTCGAAATCTATGCGCAGGTCCAGCCCATGAAGCGCCAGGCCGCCGCGCGCGGCGTCAAGCTGCGGGTCGAGAAGCTGGACGTGACCAATGAGGGGGATCGCCGCAAAGCGCTGGGCTGGAACGTCGAGATCCTGGTCAACAACGCCGGCGTCCTCGAGGGCGGTTCCGTCGTCGACATCCCGGGCGCCAACATGCGCCACGAGTTCGAAGCCAATGTGATCGGCCCGCTGCTGCTGACCCAAGGCATAGCCAAGCAGATGGCCCGGCGCCGGCAGGGGCGGATCGTCTGGGTGTCTTCGCGCGAAGGCATCAACGTAAACCCGTTCACCGGCATCTATTCCGCCTCCAAGCACGCGGTCGAGGCCATCGCCGGGACCATGAGCCTCGAGCTCCAGGAGTTCGGCGTCGAGGTGGCGACGGTGAATCCGGGCCCCTTCCTGACCGGGTTCAATGATCGCGGTTTCGAGACCTGGAAAAGCTGGGAGGACGATCCCTCGGATCGGCTGTTCGACTACTCGAAGCTGGCGTTTCCGCGCGCCCAGTTCGATCCCGAGCCGGTCTACGCCACCCTGACCGCGGTCGCGGCGGGCGAAATCGACTCCTATCGGAATCTGGAGCCGAAATCGATGCTGGAGGAGACCAAGCACAACATCGAAGCGCCCTGGACGCACAAGGTCACCGATGGCCTGGGAGTTCGGTCGCCGAGCGTTCAGAAGTGCTACGAGATGAAGCCGGAGACTCCGGTGTCCGCCGTCTGACGCTGGCGGTCGCGCGGGGAGGGAGCGGGCACGCGTCAAAAGCTGTTCGCACCGATCCCCGCAAAATCTTGGTGAGCTGCTGCAAAGATCCACAGGCGCAGGTGTTCGCCGAGCAAGCGCGATAAGTTTTTACATCTTTTATCTCGCCGTATCTCCGGCCGGGCTTTCATAGTTCACGCCGGAGGCTCCTCAGGCCTCTGCAGCTTCATCGGGTTCGAGCGATGCGCGAGGTGAATGTCTGGTGTCGTGGCGCTCGCTTAAGCGCCGCGGCCCAGCTGACCGTTCGGTCCGGGATCGGCGAGCCGATTTAGCCTGCCTCAGCGATCCAACCTTCAGGCCGTGTTCCAATCCATTCCTGGGAAATCCGCCATGAGCACCATCACAAGCACGGACGGCGCGACCATCTTCTACAAGGACTGGGGTCCAAAGGACGCCCGGCCGCTGGTCTTCCACCATGGCTGGCCCCTGTCGGCGGACGACTGGGACAACCAGCTGATGTTCTTCGCCGAAAAGGGCTATCGCGCGATCGCCCATGACCGGCGCGGGCATGGCCGCTCAAGCCAGACGGGCGAAGGCCACACCATGGACACCTACGCCGCCGATGTCGCGGCGCTGGCCACGGCGCTCAACCTAAAAGGGGCTGTGCACATCGGCCACTCGGCCGGGGGCGGCGAGGTGGCCCGCTATGTGGCGCGCGCCGAGGCCGGGCGGGTCGCCAAGGCGGTGCTGATCAGCGCCGTGACGCCGATCATGGTCCGCTCGGACACCAATCCGGAAGGGCTTCCGCTCGCCGTGTTCGACGGTTTCCGAAAGTCGATCATCGACAACCGGGCCCAGTTCTATCGCGATGTTCCGGCGGGCCCCTTCTACGGGTTCAATCGACCCGGCGCCGTCGTCAGCGAGGGCCTGATCCAGAACTGGTGGCGTCAGGGCATGATGGGCGGGGCCAAGGCGCAGTACGACTGCGTCAAGGCGCTCAGCGAGACCGATTTCAGCGAAGACCTGAAATCGATCGACGTGCCGGTCCTGGTGATGCAGGGCGAAGACGATCAGATCGTCCCGATCGACGCCTCCGCGCACAAGACCATCAAGCTGCTCAAGCACGGGACGCTCAAGACCTATCCCGGTTATCCGCACGGCCTGTGCCAGACCCACCCGGACCCCGTGAACGCGGACCTGCTGGCCTTTATCCAGGCCTAGTCCGCATGCGGCCCACGGGGCGCCCCCGGCCCGTGGCCTGCGCTCAAGCCAGCGATCCGCTCCGACATCCGTCACGCTTCATTGAAGGAACACGTCCATGATCAAACTCGTCGCGGCGCTCGCCGCCGCCGCCGCCCTCACGACCGCAGCCACAAGCGCGCCCGCCCAGGCTGCGGAAAAGCCGCTTTCGATCGTCCTGGTGCACGGCGCCTTCGTCGACGGTTCGGGCTGGCGACCGGTCTACGATATCCTGACCAAGGACGGCTACGAGGTGATCGTGGTCCAGAACTCCACCGCCACGCTCGAGGGCGATGTGGCGACCACGACGCGCGCGATCGCTCGGGCGAAGCACCCGGTGGTCCTGGTCGGCCACTCCTACGGCGGCTCGGTCATCACCGAGGCGGGCGACAATCCTAAGGTTCATAGCCTGGCCTATGTCGCCGCATTCGAGCCCGAGGTGGGCGAGTCCGTCGCCACCTTCCTGGCCAAGCCCGTGCCCGGCGCGCCGCCGGTGCCGGTGCTTCCGGCCCAGGGCGGGTTCCTGATCTGCGACATCGCAAAGTTCCCCAAGGCCTTCGCCGCCGATGTGGACCCTGGCCTGACGGCCTTCATGGCGGCCTCGCAAGTGCCGTGGGGACTGGCGGCCATCAATTCCAAGACCACCAAGGCGGCCTGGAAGAGCAAGCCGACCTATGACCTGATCACCACCCAAGACCACATGATCCCGACGCCCGCTCAGCGCCAGATGGCGGCGCGCGCCCACGCCAACGTCACGGAAATCAACAGCAGCCATGCGGTGATGCTGTCGCATCCGAGCGAGGTGGCGGCTTTCATCGAGCGCGTCGCGACCGCGACCCACTAGGTCGATCCGTCGGGCGGAGATCGCGTGTCGCAACGGCGCGACGTAGCGCGGCTTCGCCCGACGGATATAGGATAACATCAGGTCCTGTTTGATCGACAATTATCTATTCGTTGATCCGCCTACACAATTCACGAGGCTGGCGAGCGCTTCCAAGGTGATCTAATCTTCGCTTATGGCGGCTCTCACGCGTGATCGGACCCATTGGGTGGCCAGAGAATTGCTGCCGCATGAGCCGGCGCTGCGGGCTTGGCTTGGGCGGCGCGTCAGGCCGCCTCTGGAAGTGGACGATATCGTCCAGGAAACCTACGCAGTCCTTGGCGCGCTGGATACCGTCGAACATATCCGTTCGCCGCGCAGCTACATGTTTCAAACCGCCTATACGCTACTGGTCGCCCAGATCCGGCGCGCCCACGTCGTTTCTTTCGATTCTCTGGTCGAACTCGAGGGCCTGGAAATCGCCAGCGACCGCCCCTCGCCTGAAGACGAGGTCTCGGCGCGAACCGAATTGCAGAAGATGAAGGCGTTGATCGCCGCCCTGCCGGGGCGTCAGCGAGACGCCTTCACCCTGTTCAAGGTCGAGGGTCTTGCGCAGAAGGAGATCGCCCGATCCATGGGGATTTCCCAAAAAACCGTCGAAAATCACCTGGCGAGGGCCGTCGCCGCCCTGATGATTGCGCTTGGAACTGGGGAAAACCGTTTGAGATTGCATCTAGGAGTTTGAGATCATCCTCGTTAGCCAAGCCCAGCCGTGCGCGAAACCAGCTCACAGATTGACGAAACCGCAGCCGTTTGGGCGCTTCGCTCCCAAGCCGGCGCGCTGAGCCACGAGCAGGACGTAGAACTCCAAAGATGGCTGCAGTCGGATTCGCGCCATTTCGGCGCCTACACCCGAGCCATGGGCGTGCTGGTCTATTTCGACCGCGCCGCCGCGCTGAAGTCAGGGCGATCGGCCATGATCGGGGCTGGCCCGCCGGCGATGACGCGTCGGCGATGGCTGCAGGCGGCGGGCGCCGCGGCCTGCCTTGGCGGCTTCACGGCCGTGACCAGCTGGACCTGGAACCAACTGCGCGCCCGCATCTCCAGCCGCAAAGGCGAGGTGCGGGTGGTGGCGCTGAAGGATGGTTCGCAGGTCGCCCTGGATACGCAGAGCACTGTGCAGATGGCGTTCAGCCCAAAGCGTCGAGGTGTAAGGCTGCTCGCCGGCGACGCCCTGTTCGATGTCGCCAAGGACCCGGCCCGTCCGTTCGTCGTGGCGGCCGGAAACACGCGGGTGCGCGCCGTGGGGACCAGCTTTTCGGTGCAACTGCTGCCGCACGATCAGGTGCGCGTGCTGGTGCGCGAAGGCCGGGTCGAGGTGACTCACAATTCAGCGGGCGACAGCAAACCCCGTCGACTTGTGCTCTCGGCGAACATGTCGACGCTGACGACGGACGCGCCGGTCATGACGGCGGTCAGTGAGCCTGCGGAGGCGGTGGAGCGGCAATTGGCGTGGCGCAACGGCATGCTGGATTTCGATGCTGTCAGCCTGGACCAGGCTGCAGCCCAGTTCGCCCGCTATAGCGACTACGCGCTTCAAGTGGACCCCGACGTCGCGAACGAACGCGTCACCGGACGCTTCCGGGCCGCCGACGCCAGGGGGTTCGCCAAGGCGGCGGCGGAAAGCCTGGGCTTGACGGCCGAGTTCGGCGAGCAAACCGTGAGCCTGCATCGATAGGCAGGACGTTCGTCACAAAAACTTTTTCATGAGCGGTAGGGGAAAGTCCAAGCCCCGACCATCCGTATCTATGAGAGCACAGAGAGCCTTGTCGGCAAGCTGGAGGATCGGCGCAGCTGCGACCTTCGCGGCGATCAATCTCGCGGCCTACGCCTATCCTGCGTGGGCCGAGACGCGAGCGTTCGACCTGCCGTCCATGCCCGCCAACCAGGCCCTACAGCTCTTCGCCAGGCAGGCGGGGCTGCAGATCATCGCCCCGTCCGACGCCCTGGTCGGGATCAGGACGCGAGAGATCCATGGCCAATACGACCCCCGCGTGGCTCTCCGCCGGCTCCTGGCCGATACGCGCCTGGAGATCGCTTCCGATACCGGAAGCGTGATCAGCCTGCGCATGAAACCTCGCCCGCCAGCGCCGCCGCCAGCTCCGACTCCGCCCCGGAGCGTGAAGCACGACAAGCCCCGTCGGCCGGCGGAAGCGTCCGCTTCCGATATCGCTTCCACGGCCCTGGAAGAGGTGATCGTCACGGCCGCCGCGCCGGCGGGCGCCCTGAAGCGCGACAGCGATACGGTCGTAGACAGCGTCACCGAGTTGGAGATTTCGCGCCTACCCAACCTGGACGTATCGGACGCCCTGACCCGGTTGCCCGGCGTGCATCGCGACGAAACCCAGAGCGGTGAGAACCGCTATGTCCAGATTCGCGGCCTCGACAACGCCGCCGCCTCTCAATCGATCGATGGTGTGCTTCTGACCAACTATGTCGGGAGTTCGCGAGCAGCCTCGACGGAGGCTCTGAGCGCGCAGTTCATCAAGAACATCATCGTTACGCCCACCGTGACGCCGGACCTCGATGAGAATTCCAACTCCGCCAACGTGGCCATCACGACGGTCAGCGGCCTGGACAATGCGGGGACGCATCTGTTCGACGTCACCGGCTTTGCGGGATCGGCCAGCCGTGGCGGCGGTGTCCAGTCCACCAACTTTCCGGTTCGCGGCAGCCTGTTGTGGAAAGGCGCCCTGGGCGCGGCGCAGAATATCGGCTTGGCGGTTGGGTTCAGCGTCGATCAATTGGGCTCGCGCCAGGATGCGACCTCCGTCTCCGGTTTCAGCGCCGTGGATGGAAGCTTTGTGCCGAGTGGTGCGCTGACGCGTGGCGCCACCTTCGCGAACACCGATCGCTTCGCTGGCTTCGTCCGGCTCGACGCCCAGGTCACGCCACAGTTGCGGTTGTTCGGCGAATACTTTCGGCTGGTGCACGACTACAAGACCGATCAGTACACCAGCGCAGCGGCCGTCTCGAGCGCCGGCGTCCAAGAGGTTTCCGGGGCGACGGGCCAGTTCTCGTCCGCCGGCGCCAGCTATGCCTATGATGGCGGTGGGCTGGACATTCGCGACCACATCGCGATCCTTGGCGGTGACTATGACATGGGAGGTCACGGTCATCTGTCGTTTCGCGGTAATCTCACCCTCAATACGACGGTCTCCACCAGTTATGGAACGAGCGGGTTCAGTGCGGCCGCCGCCTCGCTCGCCGCGCCGATACAATACACGGCCACCAAAGACACCTTGAGCTTGACGCCAGGTGTCGCCACGTCTCTCAGCGACCCTGCGAACTACCTGCTGAATGGCGATGTCGTGCTGAGCGATATGGTTACGAACGATCGGAACTATTTTTTGCGGGGCGACTATGCTTTCAATAGCGCCCTCAAGGATCGCGGTCTCGGGTTCAAGGCCGGGGTGCAATACAAGACGCTCTCGCGCGAGAGCGAGCAACGCGGCGGCGCGGTCGAAGCGGCCCCAGGGCAGGTGATCCGGCTCTCCGAGGCGACCCAGGCGTCGTCGGTCTCGCTATTCGATCCGATCGCCATCAACGGCAACGCGCTCTTGAAGCTGCTCGCTGAGCGGGGTGTTCCTGTTCCCGACGCCAACGGGCTTTACGCCAGTGATCCCGCCAATGGCTTCGGCCAGGACTTCCAGGCCAGCGAGCAGGTCGGCGTCGGATATTTCGTCGCCAGCTATGCCGCGCGGCGCTGGCGGCTGTCGGCCGGTTTCCGCTATGCCTATACCAACCGGCGCTTGCTCGATTACGAGCCCGACGACGCCGGCGTCTGGCGCCAGGACCGGTACGGTCAGCACTACGGCAATCTCCTGCCCAGCGTGTACGGCTCCTACGCCGTCGCTTCGAGCTTGAAAATGCGGGGCGCATTCACCGAGACGCTGGAACGGCCGGCGCTATCCAGTGCATCTCGCAATGTCCTGGCCAGCTACACCACGCCGCCGACGATCACCATCAGCTATTCGAGTCCCTATCTGTTGCCGACGCGCTCGCGTAACGTCGATGTGTCGCTGGATTATTACTATGGTCGTCATGACGCCTATGTCAGTGCCGGGGCGTTTTCCAAATATTTGACCGACATCCCTGGTGTATCCAGCGCCACGACCGTCGATTCCAACGGCGATATCGTCGTGACGAGCTACAGGACGAATCTGACATCGGTGAACGGGAAATCGGTGTACGGGACGGATGATGGGCTCGAATTCATCTGGTCGGACCCGCATATTTTCCTCTTACCTGACCGGTTGGGCCGAGTCGGCGCGTTCATGTCTTACGACTACATCGTATACAAGACGCCGGCGTTGAATGGTGGGGCGGGCGTTCCATCCACGGATTTGATTCTGGTCGATAGTGCGCCGCGAAGTTACTTCAATGGCGAAATTTTCTACAACTATGGCCCGGTGGTGGTGAACTTATCTTACGAGGCCCAGTCCAGCGTTCCCAGTCTGGCCTATAATTCCGCTGCTGATCAGCGCACCACCTACGGCGGTCTCCTGGACGCCCAGGCGAGCTGCGCGCTGACGCCTCATCTGCGCTTTGTCGTCGAGGGACGAAATCTGACCGACCAGGACATCGTCACCCGCTACGGCCTCACGGGTTATGAGCGAGTCAATCAGATTCGGAACGACGGGCGCACGATATGGATGGGGGGAGAATTGACTTTCTAATGGAGTGAGGCGGAGAAAATTAGGTATTCAGATATTCGGAAAGAGTGGTGAGGCCGTCATGTCCAATGTGCTGGAAAAATATACGCTGATCTCGCTCGCCACGATTTTTGCAAATACTATGTTGCAGGTGAAGGCGTTCGCGCAAGCCTGGGTCGAGACTCGTGCGGTGCGGTCGGTCAGCGCCGACGATTCGATCTTCCCTCCGGCGTTGGATGAGGCGAGCAGATGTCCAGCCTGATCAGACTTCGCCCGCAGTGCAATGCCCTGCTTTTCGGACGATTCGAGCTGCAGCGTGATCGGCGCTTTTTGCTACTGGACGGCCGCCCAATAAAGATTGGTGGAAGGGCTTTCGATCTTCTTGAGATTTTCGCGGATCGGGCCGGCGAGACGATAGCGAAAGAAGAATTGATCGCGCGCGTATGGCCAAATATATTTGTTCATGACACGAATCTAAAGGTGACTATCTCCAGTCTGCGGCGGATTTTGGGGGATACTGCTCCGCACTCCGCTTACATCGCCACCATACCGGGGCGTGGATATCGCTTTATCGCGGAGGTGGTGCGGGAGTCTGGCGCGGCTGTCGCGCGGCTCTCATCGGCTGCGCCGTCGGATTCGGCTCGGTTGCCGGAAGTCGGCGAGATCATCGGTCGTGAAGGCGAAATCGCTGAAGTCTTGGGGCGACTCGGACAAAGCCGAATCGTTAGCCTTGTCGGCCCAGGCGGCGTGGGCAAGACGACGGTCGCCATAGCGGCGGCGCGCCAAATCCTGCACGTGTTCCCCGACGGTGTTTGCTTTGTCGATTTTTCGGCGATTGAAGCGGATCAACTCGTACCAAGCATCGTGGCTTCGGCCTTGGGCGTACGGGGCAACCCGACCGACGTGACGCTGGCGATCGCCGAGAGCCTTGTCAGCCGAAGGAAGCTGATCATTCTCGATAACTGCGAGCACGTCGTTCATAGCGTGCGCGCAATCGTATCGCGGATATGCGCTTCCGGCGCCGGGAGCCGGATCCTCCTGACCAGCCGGGAGCGGATCGGCGCCGTCGAGGAGGCGCTGGTGCAGATCCACCCGTTGCCTTTCCCCGATGGCGGCGTGGCCCAGACGCCGGAGGACGCGCTCAGCTATCCCTCTGTCGAGCTGTTCGTCACGCGGGCTCTCGAGTGGACCGAGTTCGAATTCCTGCCCGAGCAGGCGGGTGTGGTCGCTGCGATCTGCCGTTCGCTGGATGGTCTGCCGCTGGCGCTCGAGATCGCGGCGGGGCAGCTGGATCGGCACGGGCCCGACGAACTCCTAGCGATGCTCGATGAGCATTTGGCCGCTTTCGGCAATCGAAACGCCGAAGCGCCGTCGCGGCAAAAGACGTTGTGGGCTGCGCTGGACTGGAGCTACCAGCTTCTGTCCGCGGACGAGGCTCAGATCTTTCGCTTTCTTTCCGTCTTCGCAGGCGTATTCGATCTGGAAGATGTCCTGGCCGTGCTCGCGCCCCTGGGGATGGACGCTTACCGGGTAACGACGGGGCTTGGCGGTCTGGTCGGAAAGTCTCTGGTTGTCGCTCAGGCTGACGATCTCGTGCTGAGGTATCGTCTGCTGGACAGCGCCCGCATCTATGCCGCTGAACAATTCAGGCACGACGATCATCTGGATGCGGTATGGGCGAGTTACACACTTCATCTGGCGGCTCTGTTCGAGAAAGCGGAGGAGGAGTGGATCTGGCGCGAGGCCATCGAATGGCGAAGCCAGTACAGGCCGCGGCTGAACGATCTGCGCCAGGCCCTGGACTGGTGTTTTGGTCGGGGCGGCCGGCCTGAGTTGGGATTTCGGCTTACGACTTCCGCGCTTCTTCTTTGGGACGAGGTTTCAAGCGTTGCGGAGGCGCGGGCGCGTATCGATCAGGCCCTGGCCTATACCGGGACCGTGGACGGCGATGCGAAGGCGCTCGCCAAGCTGGCGCGATCGCGCGCCTGGCACCTGCTCAATGTGAAGCCGATCCCGCCCGAGAGCGTCGAGGCCTGGGAGGTGGCGATCTGTCATGCGCAGCGGTCCGCGGACATTGAATCTTATCTCCGCGCCTTGTGGGGCTTTGCGCTCTATCGCTGCCAGACCGGTCATTACGCGAAGGCGCTCGACCTGCTTGAGCGTTTCCGTGATCTGGCCATTCTCAACGACGAATGGACGGCGCTACCGGACGGGGACTGGCTCTATGCGATGGTCGAGGTTCACCTTGCGCGGCTGACCCGGGCGCGGGCGCGGTTAGAGAAGCTGGCGAAGGAAAATCCGCTGGTCGGGCATCGGACCCGCGTGGCGCGGTTCGTCGTGGATCGGTCGATGATGCTGCGAACGCAGCTCTCTTTCACGCTCTGGGTGAGCGGCCAGCCCGAGCGCGCTCAGCGGATCGCCGACGAGGTTTCCGAATTCGACGAGGACGCCCAGCATCTGGTCTCGCAAATATGCCACCTGTCGTGGTCACGGTTGCCGATCGCGCTGTGGAACAGTGATTTGCCGGCCTTCTCACGGCTCACCGCAAAGATGCGATCGCATCTGGAGATCGAAAACATACCGGTGTGGCATCCCGTGCGGGATTTCCACCAGGCTGTCGTCGATTATCACCGTGGCGACGAAGATGCGGTGTGGTCGATGCGGAAGGCCATCGACGAAATTATCGCGAGCAATCACATAATCCGAGCACCGATCTGCCTGGGTGTATTGGCTGAAGCGCTGCTGAAAGAAGGGCGGCTTGGCGATGCGCGCGCCACCCTCGACGAGGCTCTCAGCTTCGCCGATCGGCAAAAGGAGACATGGAGCAATCCTGAGCTTTTGCGCATCTCCGCGGGTATAAGCCTGGCGGGCGGAGAGCAGCTCGCCGCTCTGGCGATGCTGCAGGATGCCAAGACGCTGGCGCTGAATACCGGGGCGCTGTTTTTCGCTCTCAGGTCTGCGAATGATCTTGCGGAGCTTTATCTGGCGGATCGACAGCCCCAATCGGCGGTCGACGTGCTGCAGCCGGTCTACGCGCGGTATACCGAAGGGTTCGACACGTATGATCTGGTCAGGGCGTCGCGAATTCTGGAGCGGGCCGGCGTCACGAACGGTCGACGTCTGGTCTGCGCGGAATGACGATCTGAGTGCAGACCTGGCGGCGACGGCCGAGATCAGCTGAAGCCGGGCAGGGGCGAGGCGACGGAGATGACGCCCAGCCAGATACAGAAGATCGCCGCTTCGGCCAGCGGTCGTCGCCAGAGCCAGCGGTACAGCCGCAGCCGGATCAGCACCATCGAGGTCAAGCAGGTCAGCAGCAGGGCCAGGCCGAAGGCGGGAAGGATCGGCGAGATCACGATGCTGTCGATGACGAGGTTATGGTTCATGCGCCCGCGCTCCTGAGCAGGGCCTCGAAGGCGTCGTCGGGGCGCAGGGCGATCCGCAGGCCGGTCAGGGCCATCAGGGCCTCGTGGTGGCCTGCAGGGGGCGCAGCGACAACCACCGCATCGTAGGCCGCCTCGACTTCGGCCAACAGGCCTGCACGTTGGGTTGAAGCGCCACGGCGATAGTTGGAGGCGATGCTGTGGCGCAGGCGGCGCGTCAAGGCCAGGGTGGTTGGCGGCAGCGCGGCCTCGGCCCGGCGCAGCGCCAGCACGCCGACGCCGATGCGGAAGCGCGCGATCAGGTTCTGACCATGTAGGGGATCGCCCGCCGGCAGGTTCGCCGCAGACTTGTAGAACAGCGACAGCCGATCCACGCCCAGGGTGATGTAGCGATCGAGGTTCGCGATGCGACGTGCGCCCGCCGCCTCGGCCACATCGCGCGAAAGCGCCTGCGACAGGCGGCGCGCGCGTAGCCGTGGCTCGTCATAGGCGCAGACATAGACCGCTGCGAGGATCATCAGGCATCCGGCGATCGAGCTGGCGAGATTTTGCAGGGCGAGCTCGAAATCGCCCGCATAGACGTTCTGCAGGCCCAGAAAGGCGAAGGCGTTGGCCAGCACCAGCAGCCCGCCAGGCGACATCGCCTGGAATATCCCGATCGGAATGAGGGCCACGGCGAGCACCGCGATAAGCACCGGAAAATCGGTCACCTGCGGCAGGACCGCGAACTCATAGAGGAAGCTGAGGGCGAAGGCGGCGGCGATCCACACCAGCCCGCCGGCGGCCGACGGCACCGCTCCGGGGCCGCCAAGAACGATGGCGCCGATGATATAGACGAACAGCAGCGGGGTTATCCCGCCCGACCACGCCGTCAGATACCAGACCAGGCTGCATCCGGCGAAGCAGAGCGCCAGCGGCAGGATGTCGAGCGCGGTGACGAGGTAGTCCAGGCTGCGGGCCGGACGGGCGTTGCGGGCGGCGCGGTGAAGCGGCTGCGGGAGGCGATCTCCCGTGGTCATGGCGTGCAGCACCTGGTCCTGCACGCTCGCGCTCGTGATCAGTTGCTGCAGGCACATCAGGGCCGTGCCGCGCAGGACGGCGTCCCGTGGTCCGGACGCGATCAGGCTGTCGGCGACCTCGGTGAGGCGGGCGGCGAGGGTTTCGCCTTCAGCGACGTGGTCCAGGGCTGCAGGTCCGCCCAGGAGCGGTTTGCGGGTGAGCCAGAGGCGCGCCTGTTCGGCGAGATCCGCATTCGCCCCGTAACCGCCCTGGGCCCGGACGGCTTCGGCCCAAAGGTTGGCGGCGGTGAGCTCGGCGATCAGGCGGCCCACCGTCAACCGCAAGAGGCGCAGGTCGTCCGTTCGCGGCGGCCGGTTGATCATGTCGAAGGGCAACTGAACCCCCAGAGCGTCGAGCACCGAGGTCTTCTCGGCGATCCCGCGCAACGCCTTGCGTCGCGTCAGCCGCGATTGCGGGACATCGGAGGCCTCGGGCGACAGGGCGTCGGAGGCCCAGTCGGCGGCGGCGTCGCGCCAGCCGCGCATGGCGTCCAGGAAGGCATGGGTTTCGGGGCGCGGCGCCAGCAGGCTGTCGACGAAGCCGATCGCGAGTATGCCCAGACTGATCTCGATCATCCGGGCGATCCCGATGGTGAAGATCTGCTCTGGATGCTGCAGGTAGGTGAGGCCCACAACGCCGGCGGTGAGCGCGGTGGCGAACCAGAAATAGCTGACCGGCGTGCGGTCGAGCATCTTCATGTAGTGGGCGCCGATCATGAAGACGGACAGCGCCAGCAACAGCGCGCCGACGCTGCTTCCGAACAGGGCCGCCAAGCCGATCGCGGCCCAGCCGCCCGCCAGGGTGCCGTAGAACCGGTACAGGCCCTTCGACCGGATCGCCCCACTCTGGGGCTGGGACATAAGCACGTAGACGGTGAGCGCGGCCCAGTAGGGATTGTCCAAGTTCTGGCCGAAGCCGACATAAAGCGAAAGGACGACCGCCAGCATCCCCTTGATGGAGAACAGCAGGTCCTGGCGCGTCGGCCATCGCAGCGCCTCGCGCGCGCCACGCAGACTGAGGGGAGGGGCGGGCATCGGCGCGCGCCTCAGGGCCGCTTCGGCTTGGGCGGCGCGGTCACCTGCTGCAGGCCGACATCGGCGACCGCAGGCGCCTCACGCCAACCGCCGCCCAGCGCCATGAACAGGGTGATCTGGTCCTGGGACACCTGGGCGGCGGCCTGGGCCCGTGCATCCTCGGCCTGGATGGCGGTGCGCTCGGCGTCGAGGGTGTCGAGGAAGTCGCCGACGCCGCCGGCGTACAGGCGCGAGATGTCGGTCGACGCGCGCTCGGCGTCTTCACGCGCCAGCTCCAGCGACTGCTCCGTGTCGAGCTGGCGGGCGAGCGTGGTCATGGCGGTTTCGGTCTCGCGCAGTGCGGTCAGCACCGAGCCGTCGAACCGCGCCAGCGCCTCGCGGGCGGCGGCGTTGGAGCCGGCGATCTCGGCGCGGGCCACGCTGGTGTTGGGAAAATTCCAGCTGACCATCGGCCCGATATTCCAGGTGAAGCCGCGGGTGTTGGTGATGTCGGCGACGCTGGCGGCCTGGGTGCCGATCGCGCCGCCAAGGGTGATCGAAGGATAGAGCGCCGAGGTCGCCACCCCGATTGCGGCCATGCGCGCATGCAGGCTTCGCTCGGCTTCGCGGATGTCCGGGCGGCGGGCGATCAGGCCGGCGCCGTCGCCGGTGGGAATGGGATGGCGGATCACCGGCGGGGTCGCGCAGGCGCCGACCTGGGCCGGGAGTTGTTCCGGCGGGTCGCCCGTGAGGGTGGCGATCAGATAGAGGCCGCTGCGTTGCTGGGCGTAGAACGCGGGCAGGGCCGCCTCGGTCTGGCGCACCAGGGTGCGGGCGCGGATCACATCGGTGCTCGAGGCGATCCCGGCGTGGAAGCGGCGTTCGCTGAACGAGAGCATGTCGCGCGCGACCGTGAGCGAGCGGTTGGTCACCGCGATCCGCAGGCCCGCGGCGCAGACGCTGGAATAGGCGCTCGCGGTCTGGGCGGCGACATTGACGCGCGCCAGATCGAGCGCCGCCTGGGCCGCTCCGGCGTTGGCGCGGGCTTCCTCTACGCCGCGCCGCAGGCGGCCGAACAGATCCAGGTCGTAGGAGATCGCCTCGCCGAAGTTGAAGAATGGCGTGGTCGGTGGAACGCTGGCCAGCGCCAGGGAGTCCGCCGACGCCTGGCCATAGGTCGCGCCGGCGTTGAACTGGGTGGCGGGGGAGCGGACAGCCTGCGCCGCCTTCAACTGCGCCTCGGCCTCCTGCAGGCTGGCCAGGGCGATGCGCAGGTCGGTGTTGTGCGTCAGCGCCTTCTGTTCTAGCCCATCCAGCAGGGGGTCCTCGTAGAGCCGCCACCAGCCGTCCGGCAGCGGCGCCGAGCTGAAGGCGGCTTCCTGGCTTCCCAGCAGCGCCGGCGCGTCGGCCGTCCCACGGATCAACGGGGGAGCCTGGTAGTTCGGCCCGACTCGGCAGGCGGCGAGAACGGCCGGCAGGACGAGCGCCAAAAGCCGCCCGCGTTTCATCGCGGTGGGCCGGTTACGATGGCCGCCGGCGGTCCCGGGTTCGCCTGGCGTTGGGTGGGGGCGGTGTTGGTGGTCACCGCCGTCGCCGGCGTGACGCGTGGGACTACGCGCGGTCGGTTTGGCTGGATGGAGACTGTGGCGGTCCGCCCCGCCACCAGCCGCAGGCCGGCGGGCACGCTGTCGATCACCACCCGCACCGGCACGCGCTGGGCCAGGCGGATCCAGCTGAAGGTCGGGGTGACGTTGGGCAGGAGCGCCGACGAGCCGCTCTGCTCCCGATCGGCGATGCCGGCCGACAGGCTGTCGACGTGGCCGATGATCTTGCGGTTGTCGCCGAGCAGGGTCACCTCGGCCCGGTCGCCGAGCTGGAAGCTGTGGAGCTTGGTCTCCTCGAAATAGCCCAGGACATAGTAGGCGTCGGTGTCCACTACGGCGAACACCGGCGCGCCGGCGGTGACGTAGTCCCCGGGCCGCATGGAGAAGCCGGTGACGTAGCCGTTGACCTGCGCGCGCACCAGCGAACGCTTCAGGTTGATCTCGGCGACCTGGCGATTGGCCAGCGCCTGCTCCAGCTGCGCGGAGGTGGTCTGGGTCGCGGTCGTGCGCTGGTCCTGCGCTTCGCGGCTGATCAGGTCGCCGAGGGACAGGTAGCGGCCCTGTTCCCGCCGGGCGTTGGCCTGGGTGGCCTTGGCGCTGTCCACCGCGGCGTTGGCCTGGGCCAGGGCGGCGCTATACCGCTCCTGATCCACCACGAACAGCACGTCGCCCGCGTGGACGGGCGCGTTGTCGTGAACGCGCACGTCGGTGACCAGGCCCGACACGTCGGCGGCGACCTGCACCGTATCGGTGGCGAGTTTGCCGTCGCGGGTCCAGGGCTCCACCTCGTAGTGGCGCCAGACCACCACAAGCGCCACAGCCGCACCCAACACCAGCAAGAGGGTGAGCAGAATCGAGATCAGCCTGGGCAATAGAGATGTCATCGCAGCACGGCCCCGCCGAACCTAAGGCCGCCTGGAAGGAGGCGCCGGTGTCGGCTCGCGCCAATGATCGCGTTGAGAGTGCGGGGTGGAAAGGCGAAGGGTTTCTGGGTCATCCCCTATTCTTGCAGGCATGCTCGCCCCAGGCCGCTTCTTCCTCGGCCAGGGTTTCGTAATCAGTATAACCATGGGCGCCGCCACCGTAGAAGGTCGCGTGATTGGCGACCACGAGCGGCGCGTCGCGGCGCAACCGCTCCACCAGGTCCGGGTTGCCGATGAAGGGACGTCCAAAGGCGACCATGTCTGCGTAGCCCGAGCCCACCGCTTCCATGGCGAGCTTTCGATCGTAGCTGTTGTTGGCGATGTACTGGCCGCCGAACGTGGCGTGCAGGCCCTTGAAGTCGAAGGCGTCGGCGGCGTTCTCGCCGCGCGTCTGGCCTTCGATGCAGTGCAGATAGCCCAGGCCCAGCTTGCCGAGCCGCTCGACCAGCAGGCCGTAGGTTCCCTGCGGATCGCTGTCCAGCGGCGTGTCGCCGGCGGAGCGGGTCAGGGGTGAAAGCCGCAGGCCCATGCGATCGGGCTCCCAGATCTTCGCGACCTCGGTGACGACCTCCACCGCCAAGCGGATGCGGTTCTCGACCGAGCCGCCGTACTGGTCGGTGCGCTTGTTGGTGCTGTCGCGGATGAACTGGTCGAGCAGGTAGCAGTTCGCACCATGGACCTCGACGCCGTCGAAGCCGGCTTCCTTCGCCTTGCGGGCCGCGTTCTTATAGTCCTCGATGATCCCGGGGATCTCGTCGGTCCGTAGCGCCCGCGGCATGGAGGGCGGCGCGGGCCCGGTTTCCAGGAAGATCAGCTCGCCCGCCTGGATCGCCGACGGGGCTACCGGCGCGCCGCCATTCTCCTGCAGGTCGACATGCGACATGCGCCCGACGTGCCAGAGCTGACAGACGATCTTGCCGCCGGCCTCGTGCACCGCCTTGATCACCGGGCGCCAGCCGGCGACATGGGCGTCGGTATAGATGCCGGGCGTCAGGGCGTAGCCGCGACCCTGCCGGGAAATGTTCGTCGCCTCGGTGATGATGAGGCCAGCGGAGGCGCGTTGACGATAGTATTCGGGCGCCAGAGGCGAGGGCACGCCTTCCATGTTGGCCCGCGAGCGGGTCAGGGGAGCCATGGCGACACGATTGGCGACTTCGATTGCGCCAATCTTGGTCGGTTCAAACAGATCTGGCCGACTCATGACTTTAGGTCCTTGGCTCTTGCGCGAACGGATCAAGGATACCGAGCGCCTCTCGGCGATCAGGTAAAAAGACGTAAAAGACCGCCCTCAGGCTACGTCAATTGCTTGAGAGGTGACAGCCACCCGAAAGGCGAGGTCGCCAATTTTGGACAAATAGACCTGGAAATAGGGCGCCGCCCGGTGCGCCTCGACCGCGGCGTCGTCGGTATAGAGTTCGTCCAGCACCAGCCTGCCGGCGTCATCGCGATCGCGCCAGAGATCGTAGCGAAGGTTGCCCGGCTCGGCGCGGCTTGGGCCGGTCAGGCTGCGCAGGAGATCTTCCAACTCCTTGGCCTTGCCCGGCTTGGCGGTGAAGACCGCCGTAGTCTTTCGATGCGACGCCATGGAATTCGCTCCCCAAACCAATCTTTCAAGTCGTGATGGTTGCAGCCGAACGGCGTCGCCGATCAGGCCGCCCGCGCCGTCAGGTCCTTGCTCGCCATATAGGCGCGCGTCGTGTCGAGCAGTCGGTAGATTGGCGTGTCGTTGCTCATGTCGACGCTCAGGAGCGACTTTTCATACAGGCCGCAAAGGGTCTCTGGAGACCGCATGCAGCCGGCGTAGTCGCCTGCAGCGAGAGCGCTCTCGGTGGTGAATACGCCGCCGAGCTTGGCCAGGTGCACGAGCATGCGCTGTTCGTCGTCCGACAGCAGGCTGTAGCTCCACTCCAGTGTGGCCGACAGCGTGCGGTGACGCGGCAGCGCCGTGCGCCGTCCAAGCGTCAGGATCGTGAAGAGGTCGTCGAGGTGCGCGGCGATCTGGTGGATGCCGAGGTCCGCCGCGCGCGCCGCCGCGAATTCCAGCGCCAGGGGAATCCCGTCGAGGCGCCGGCAGATTTCGGCGAACACCGGCAGGTCGCGCGCCTGCGCCGCATAGCGGGTGTCTGAGCGCACCCGATCGATGAACAGCGTCATGGCCGAGAAACAAGCGACGTTTTGCTCGTGAACCGTCTCGCCCTCGGCCGGAAAGGTCAGCGGGGGCAGCCGGTGGCTCCATTCGCCCATCGCGCGTAGCGCTTCGCGGCTGGTCGCGAGCACTCGAAGGCCCGCGCAATTGGTCAGGAGGGCCTCCGCGAGCTGGGCGACGGGCTCGACGATGTGCTCGCAGGTGTCGAGCACCAGCAGCGCGGCGCGGCTGTGCAGGTGGCTGCACAAGGCCCCGAGCGCGTCGCCGTGCGCCTCGATCCCCCACGCCTTGGCGATGGCGAGCTTGAGCTCTTCGCCGTCGGTGACATGGGAAAGGTCGACAAAGGCGATTTCGCCCTGAAAGCCGCCGGCATATCGGTTGGCCGTCGCGATCGCGACCGTGGTCTTTCCAATGCCGCCCGGCCCGGTGATGGTGACGAGACGGCGCTGGTCGAGCGCCTGGGAGATCACCTCGATCGCCTCTTCGCGCCCCACGATCGAATTCAGCAGGGTCGGCAGGTGCGTTCGCGGGAGGGCCGACGTCGTCACGCCTTCGGGGCGATGGCTGACGGGCAGCACGAAGCAATAGCCGCGCAGGGGAATGGTCTCGATCGCTCGCCTGGCGTCGTCGCTTTGCGACAGCACTTTCCTGAGCACGCCCATTTGTACACGCAGATTAGCCTCGCCCACGGTGACATTGGGCCAGACGTCGCGGATCAGCTCGCTGACGCTGATGACGACGCCGGCCTGCGACACGAGCCTGAGCAGCATGTCGAAGGCGCGCCCCCCGATCGCGACGGGTTCGCTTCCATGCATCAACGATCGTTGCTTGGGGTACAACTGAAAGCCGGCGAACGCGAAACACTCTTCCGAATTCGGTGGCGTCAAGGCGGCGCCGTAAGCCGGGTGTTGTCGCCGCCGCTCTAAGATCGCGCCGTCGGTCTTTGACTCGTATGCCGAGGCCAACATCAATCACCTCGCACGACCTGATTGGGCGGTGCAAAAACGGCGGGTTCAGCGCCATTACGCTCCGTCATTTTTCTTAGCCGAACTTCGCGGGGAGGGGCGGTTAAAAAAGGTAAACAACCGCGCCGCCTCGCAGGTGTGGGAGGTCGCCAGGCCATTGGCGTGAACTCTGCTCCAATCCCACGCTACAGTTAATGTTATAAATTTGCATGCAACTCTTGGTTATGTTGCTTGATGTTGCCTGTTGATGGGGCGAGGTGCAGCTATTGTTTGGATCCGCTCTCGCTGAGGCGGGGAAGTCTATGATTTCTGGGGTGGACATGCGTGAAGCACAAGATGTGGCGCACCCGGCGTAAACTCGCTTGGGTGGTAGGCGGCGTTTTACGTCTTTTTATCCGTCCCATCGGGGCGGCCATGATAGTTCCAGCTAAGCCAAGCTTTACTGCCGCCGACTGTTTCAGCGCGGCGCGACCTGGCAGCGCGAAGGCTGGCGGGCATGGCTCCGACGCTCCTCAACGCGGCATCGAGGGGTCGACCGACCTTGATCTGAGCGAGAGCGAGATGCCTAGATCCTACAAGACCCTTACGCTCGACGATGCGAAGCGGATGCTGGCGGCGGCGGAGGCGAAAGCCACCAGTCTTGGGATCGCCTACAATATCGCGGTGGTCGACGCCGGGGCTCACCTGTTGGCCTTCGCGCGCCAGGACGGCGCCCTTATCGGCAGCATCGACCTCGCCATCGACAAGGCGGTCACCGCCAGGATCTTCGATAAGTCGACTGCGGATCTGGCCAAGCTTTCCCAGTCCGGCAAGCCGCTGTTCGGCATCCAGGAAAGCAACGCCGGCAAGGTCGTCATCTTCGGCGGCGGGGTTCCCGCGATGTTCGGCGGCAACATCGTCGGCGCCGTAGGCGCCAGCGCCGGCACTGTCGAGCAGGACATCGAGGTCGCCGAAGCTGCCATCGCTGCGCTCGGCTGGTGACGCCGGTCACCGCATTTACCGTCTTGGAAGCTGGAAAGGGATGAGAGCATGAGAGCCGCGCGTATGCATGAATACGGCAAGCCCCTCGTCCTCGAGGATGTGCCGGTTCCTGACATTCAGCCCGACGAAATCCTGGTCAAGGTCACGGCGTGCGGAATGTGCCGTTCGGACGTGCAGCTCGTGGATGGATACTTCCGGCCATATGCCGACATTCCGACGCCCATCACCCTGGGCCACGAAATCACCGGCGTCGTGCACAAGATCGGCGGCATCGTGCCGAAATCCTCGGGCTTCAGGGAGGGCGAGCACGTGGTCGTCGCGCCCGGCTGGGGCGATGGCACCTGCCGCTATTGCCAGGTTGGCGACACCCACATTTGTCCGAACGTGCGGTGGCCGGGATTTGGCCCGTACGGTGGTTTTGCGGAGTTCCTGCCGGTTCCGGCCCGCTATCAGATTCCGGTGAGCGAGGGCCTGAAGGCCGAGGAGCTGGCGCCGCTCACCGATGCGGGCCTGACACCCTATCGTGGCATCAAGAAACTCCGCGACGCCCGTGCGCTCGGTCCGGACCGCATTATCGGGATCCTGGGGATCGGCGGCCTGGGCGGTTACGCGGTCCAGTACGCCAAGCTGCTGGGCGGCGGCGCCACGGTCGTCGCCTTCGCCCGCAACCCCGACAAGCTCGCCGTGGCCAAGGAATACGGGGCGGACCACATCATCGCCATCAAGGGCAAGTCCTCGAGCGACATCAGCAAGGAGCTGAAGGCGGCCACCGGCCAGGGCGATCTCGACGCCATCATCGACTGCGCCGGCGCCCCGGAGATGATGCAGCTGGGCTTCAGCCTGCTGTCGATCAGCGGGCACTATGTCGATGTGGGGCTGGTCGGCGACCGCATCGACATTCCGCTGTTCCCGCGGGTGTCGCGCGAGCAGACCTTCCATGGCTCGTTCTGGGGCAACTACACCGACCTGAGCGAAGTCATGGCCCTGGCCGCCAAGGGCAAGATCCGCCACACGATCAAGCTGATCACCTTCGACCAGATCAACGAAAATATCGAGCTGCTGAGACAGGGCGAAATCGTCGGCAGGACGGTGATGAAGTTCTGATCGATCGAGTGGATGCCGCGCCGGATCTTCCGGCGCGGGAGGCTCGCACCTCGTGCGTGGCCGCGGCTTCTGTGGAGCGAGGATTTATCTGTTTTTATGCGCTCCGAGGCCGCTGCGCCAATACCCTCCGTCGAAAGCCGCTGCTTACGAGCCGACGGCGCTCGCGCACGCTTAATTGGCAACGCTGGAAAGGGTGGGATCGCATGTCGAAGGGAAAGGTGTTGGTGATCGGCTCGAACGCCACCGAAATCGAGGTGCACGGTGGAACGGGAAAGACCGGTCAATATCTCAATGAGACGGTGGTGCCGGTCTGGGCGGTTCAGGAGGCCGGCTATGAGGTCGTGCTCGCCACCCCGGACGGTACGCAACCGCACATCGACGAGGCCTCGCGTGGCGCGCAGCACTTTGGCGGCGATGAGGCGCTGTTCCACAAGGCGGAGACGTTCTTCGCCAAGGACCCGTCCATGACCCAGGTGCGCACGCTCCGCTCGGTGATCGACGGGGGACTGGACGGCTATGTCGGGCTCTTCGTGCCCGGTGGCCAGGCGCCGGTGGTGGACCTGATGCAGAATGCCGAGGTGGGAGAGATCCTGCGCTATTTCCACGTTCGTAAGAAGCCTACGGCGCTGCTGTGCCATGGCCCTATCGCCATCGTGGCGGCGATGCCGGCGGCGCGCGCGTTTCGAGCCGCGCTGGTCGAGGGCGACGAGACCAAGGCCAGGGACCTGGCCAAGGGCTGGCAATACGCGGGCTACAAGATGACGATCTTCTCCAATAGCGAGGAGAAGTGGGTCGAGAAGGACATCCTGCACGCCAAGATGTACTTCCACGTAGTCGATGCGCTGAAAATCGCCGGCGGCGATGTCAGCGTCGGGGCCGTCGATTTCGAGCCGAATGTGGTAGAGGATCGCGAATTGATCACCGGCCAGAATCCGCGGTCGGATCACTTGGTTGGCGCGACGCTGGTCAAGGCCTTGGATCGCAGTCTGGTTGCGGCCTGATCGGTTTTAGTCGCTGTCGCCGCGGCCAGGCCGAACTCAGCGCCTGGCCGCGTTTGCGCTCACTGGATCGGAGCCTCAATAATAACGCGGGATCGGGCCGAGCTGGGGCGTCTGGTCGGGCAGGTCGATCATAACGTCGTCGATGTAGCAGTAGCCCCAGCCCTCCGGCGGATCATAGCCCTCGATAATGGGGTGCTTGGTGGCGTGGAAATGATGCGTCGCGTGGCGTCCAGGTGACTGGTCACAGCAGCCGACGTGACCGCATATGCGGCAAATCCGCAGATGCAGCCAACGCTGACCCGTTTGCAGACATTCTTCACAGCCCCGGGCGCTCGGCGTGACCTCGTGAACAGCACCGCTGTGCTTGCAAACGGATGGACCAAACTCGTTGCTCATTGAGGGGCTAAACCTTTGTCTGCATCTTGACCGCTTTCGTGATTGGCGTTTCGCCTGCCGTCAACTCCAGAATTCTTCGCTTTATGGCCGGCGTTTGGAGCAGTTCGGCGATTGTCGCGGCGACATCATCGCGGCTTATCTTGGTGCGGATCTGGGCTGGCCCAAGGCTGATCCTTCCCGTTCCGCTGCGGTTCGTCAGCACGGCCGGGCGCAGGATCACCCAGTCCAAGTCCGTCTCCGCCAGGGCCACATCGGCGCGCTTCTTGACCCGGATGTAGTGTTCGAAGCTTTCGCCAAAGCCCTCCCGACGCCCAGCTTCGGGGAATACTGAGACGAGAAGCATGCGTTGGACGCTTGCGAGCTTTGCGGCGGCGATGGTCTTGACCACGCCGTCGCCATCGATGGCGTCGATCATCGCCTCGCTGTCCGTGTCTCCAGCCCCGGCGGCGAAGACGATCGCATCTGCGCCACGAACATGGTCGGCGAGCAGGGCCACGTCAATCTGCGCCAGGTCGCCGCGCGTGGCTTTCACACCGATGGCGGCGAGCTGCTCGGCCTGTTCAGGCCGTCGGTAGAGGCCATCCACCTCGTCGCCGTGAGCCCTGAGGACCTGTGCGAGGCGGAAGCCGGTTTGGCCGGCGATGCCGACGATGAACACCTTCATTTGCGCCTGCGCCGTGGAATGTACCGATCAGTATAGCGACCGTGATCTAGGCGCGAGGGGGCGTCCGGATAAAAGCATGTAAATGCTTGTCAATTGGCGCGCGTGGCAATTGATTAATCCGATGAATATGCGGATTTACGTCGATTAATGCCTGAACGCAGAGCGCATCGCTAATATCGGTTCGACGCAGCGAGGCGATCCTAAAGTGTTTGGCGCCTGGACATTTCTGTATTCGCTGGTGACCAGGGGCTGCGGACGCGCGGCCCTGCCCAACGGAGCCGAGCTGTTCCGGGCGCTCCTACAGAAGCTGCATTCGTAGAGATGGGAGACGACGTTGAAGCAGGAAGCGACCGATCCGCGTGAAGGTTCAGTCTCCCGCAACCCGGCGACGGGCGAGTTGATCCAGTCCTACGCATTTCAGCCGGCGGCTTTGGTCGAGCAGATTCTCACCGAAAATCTCAAGGCGTTCAATGTATGGCGTCATGCGCCGATGGCGGAGCGGGTCCAGTGCTACAAGCGGCTGGCGTCGACCCTGCGGGAACGGTCGGAGGCGCTTGCGCTGCTCGCGACCCGCGAAATGGGAAAGACGCTCGAGTCGTCGCGGGCGGAAGTCGAGAAATGCGCCGCCGCTCTGGAATGGATCGCAACCCATGGTCCGGCGATTCTCGCCGATGAGCCGGTCGAGGGCGAGGGGGGCGATCGCATCCACGTCTCTTACCTGCCGATCGGTACGGTCCTGGCGGTGATGCCGTGGAACTTCCCGTTCTGGCAGGTCATTCGGGCGTCGGGCCCGATCATGCTGTCGGGCAACGGCTATCTCCTGAAGCATGCGCCCAATGTGATGGGATGCGCCTACGCTCTGCAGGAAGCCTATGAGGCCAGCGGCTTTCCAAAGGGGCTGTTCGCCAACCTGCATATCGGCAACGACGTGGCCGCCAAGGTGATCGAGGACCCACGGGTCGCGGCGGTCACGGTGACCGGCAGCATGCGGGCAGGTTCGGCGGTCGCCTCGACCGCTGGCCGGGCGATGAAGAAGAGCCTGCTCGAATTGGGCGGCGCCGACCCTTTCATCGTGCTCGCCGACGCCGACCTGGACCGGGCGGTGGAAGTCGGGGTGGTGGCGCGGTTCCAGAACGCTGGCCAGGTCTGCCTGGCGGCTAAGCGCTTCATCTTGGAAAAGCCGATTGCCGAGGAGTTCACGCGAAAATACGTGGAGGCCGTGGCCAAGGTGAAGGCGGGCGATCCGCTCGACCCGACCACCACGATCGGGCCCATCGCCCGCGACGACCTGCGCGATGGGGTTCACGATCAGGTCGAGCGCTCGATCGCGAGCGGCGCCAAGCTGCTGATCGGCGGCAAGAAGATCGCCGGACCCGGCTTTTTCTACGAACCCACCGTGCTCGGCGACGTCACGCCCGGCATGGCGGCCTTCGACGAGGAAATCTTCGGCCCGGTCGCCGCGATCACCGTCGCCGACGACCTCGAGCACGCGATCGCCCTGGCCAATAGGAGCGACTACGGACTGAGCAGCAACCTTTGGACCAGCGACCGGAAGCGGGCCAGCGAGATCGCCAGGCGCCTGGAGACGGGTGGGGTCTTCGTCAATGGGTATAGCGCGTCAAACCCGCGCGTGCCGGTCGGCGGCGTCAAGAAGAGCGGCTACGGCAGAGAGCTGTCCCATTTCGGTTTGCGTGAATTCGTCAACGCCCAGACCGTGTGGATCAAGTAGAGCGACCCTGATTTCCAATCGATCCAACTGGGTGCGTGGAGCGATGTCATTTCGAGATCAATGAGCGACCGAGAATGGACCTGGGCGCCGCCCGAACCTGGATTTACCCGCAGGCGCCGGGTTTGCGCGCCGCGTGAGACCTTACCGAAGGAAGCGACAACATGGCCAAGATAGCAGCCGACGTCATCACCGAGGTGCTCAAGCGGGCGGGCGTCAGCCGTATCTATGGCGTGGTCGGCGACAGCCTCAACGGGATCACCGAGTCTCTACGTCAGCGCGGCGACATCGACTGGATTCATGTTCGCCACGAGGAAGTGGCGGCCTTCGCGGCGGGCGCCGAGTCGCAACTCACGGGTGAGCTTGCGGTCTGCGCCGGGTCTTGCGGGCCAGGCAATACGCATCTGATCAACGGGCTTTTCGATTGCCAGCGCACGCGCGTCCCGGTCCTGGCGATCGCCGCCCACATCCCCTCGATCGAGATCGGGCGGAACTATTTCCAGGAAACCAAGCCCGAGGACCTGTTTCGGTCATGCAGCGATTTCTGCGAGCTGGTTTCCCAGCCTCAGCAATTGCCCGGTGTGCTCGAAACCGCGATACGCAGCGCGATCGGCCGTCGAAGCGTGTCGGTAGTGGTGGTGCCGGGGGATGTCGCGCTTCAGCCCTTGCAGGCTCCGGTTTCGCTGGCGTCCGGGCTTCGGCTCCGGCCGCCCATCGTAACGCCCGACGACGCGACGGTGCAGGAGTTGGCCGCCCTGCTGAATAAGGGGCGGCGCGTCACCCTGTTCTGTGGCCGCGGGTGCGCCGGGGCTCATGATCAACTGCTTCGGCTGGCCGATACGCTGCAGTCGCCGATCGTCCATTCGCTGGGCGGCAAGGAGCACGTCGAGTGGGACAACGCATACGATGTCGGAATGACCGGGCTGATCGGTTTCAGTTCCGGCTACCGCGCCATGATGGACTGCGACACGCTGCTGATGCTGGGCACCGATTTTCCCTATCGGCAGTTCTTCCCTGAGAACACCACCATCATTCAGGTCGATATCCGCCCGGAAAGCATCGGACGCCGGGCCCCGCTGGCGCTTGGCGTGGTGGGCGATGTCGCCGCGACGATCGAGGCGGTTTTGCCGTTTCTCCAGCGCAAGACCGACAGCAGCCACCTGGCCGACGGCGTCGCGAATTATGGCAAGGCGCGCGAGGGGCTGGACGACCTGGCCAACGGCAAGCCCGGCCGCAAGCCGATCCACCCGCAATACCTGACCAAGGTGGTGAGCGATCATGCCGCCGACGACGCCGTGTTCACCTTCGATGTCGGCACCACGACCGTGTGGGCGGCGCGCTATCTGAAGATGAACGGCCGCCGGCGGATGCTCGGTTCGCTGGCGCACGGATCGATGGCGAATGCGCTCCCGCAAGCGATCGGCGCGCAGGCGGCCTTTCCCGATCGCCAGGTCGTCAGCCTCTCGGGCGACGGCGGCTTCGCCATGCTCATGGGCGACTTCCTCACCCTCGCCCAGCAGAAACTGCCGGTGAAGGTGATCATCTACAACAATGGCTCGCTCGGTTTCGTCTCGCTTGAGATGAAGGCCGGCGGCTTCCTCGATTTCGGCACAGACCTGGAGAATCCGGACTTCGCCGCCATGGCGCGCGCCATGGGAATCCATGCTCTGCGCGTCGAGGACCCAGGCGAACTCGGGGCGGCGGTGGTCGATGTGCTGGGGCATCCGGGGCCGGCCTTGCTCGATGTGCTCACCAACAAGGAGCTGTCGATTCCGCCGGTGGTCACGCCGCAGGAGGTCAAGGGCTTCGGGCTATGGGGCCTGCGCGCGGTCCTCAACGGGCGCGGCGACGAGATCATAGATCTCATCAAAGGCGGCAACGTCTTCAAGTCGTTGCTGGGCTAGCGAAGAGGAGGGCGAGGCCATGGATTTCACGGCGCTGTTTCTTTCGCGGGTCCAGTTCGCGAGCACGGTCTCGTTCCACATCATCTTCCCCGCCTTCACCATAGGCCTGGCGGCGTGGCTCTGCGTACTGGAGGGCACGTCGCTGGCGACCGGCCAGCCGGTGTACCGCCGGCTCTTCGACTTCTGGCGATCGATCTTCGCGGTCGCCTTCGCCATGGGCGTGGTCACCGGTATTGTCCTGGCTTTCCAGTTCGGCACCAATTGGAGCGAACTGTCGCGCCGTACTGGGGCGATCCAGGGGCCGTTGCTCGGCTACGAAAGCTTTACCGCCTTCGCCCTGGAGGCCAGCTTCTTCGGCGTGGTCATGTTCGGGCGCAACCGGGTGCCGCGGTGGTTCTACTTCTGCGCGTGTCTGTTGGTTGCGCTCGGCACGACCTTCTCGTCGTTCTGGATCATGGTGAACAACAGCTGGATGCAATATCCCACTGGATATCGCATGGGCCTGGACGGCGTGTTCGTGCCGACCGACTGGCTGGCGATCATCTTCAGCCCGGTATTGCTGGTGCGCTTCCCGCACATGTTGCTGGCGGCCTACATCACATCGGCCTTCTGCATCGCGGCCACTGGCGCCTGGCACCTGCTGCGCGGCTCGTTCAAGGTCGAGGCGCGGGCGATGATGCGCATGGCGCTAGGGCTGGCGGCGGTGCTGGTGCCCGTCCAGCTGCTCTTCGGCCACCTCGTCGGCGACTACACCCACAATCTGCAGCCCACCAAGTTCGCGGCGATCGAGGGGCGGTGGCATGACGAAAAGCCCGCGTCGGAGGTGCTGATCGCCTGGCCTAACGAAAAGGCCGAGCGCGACGATTACGCGATAACCGTTCCGTACCTCGGCAGCCTGATCGCCTCGATGAGCCTGGACTCCAAGGAAGTCGGCCTGGCCGACTGGCCCAAGAAGGATCGGCCGCCGGTGGCGATTCCCTTCTTCGCCTTTCGCATCATGGTCGGGTGCGGCCTGCTGATGCTGGCGCTGTCCTGGTACGGCAGCCTGCAACTCATGCTCAATCGGATCGAGCGGCAGCGCTGGTTGCTCTGGACAATCTTCCTGTCGTTTCCGGTCGGGTTCGTCGCCACCCTGACCGGCTGGTGGGTCGCGGAGGTCGGGCGCCAGCCCTGGACCGTGTTCGGCGTGGTGCGGACCGCAGACGCCGCGACACCGTTCTTGAATCCGCCCGAGGTCGCGGTCGGTCTGGCGCTGTTCTTCGCCATCTACAGCCTGATCTTCGTGTTCGGCAGCGTCTACATCTACCAACTGCTCAAGCGTGGCCCGGTGCCGACGCCCGAGCCTGAGATCGGCGCCGCCAATCCCAAGCGCCCGCTCGCCATTCCCCAGGGCGATCCGACCATGGAGCCCGCCGAATGATCGCGTTCTGGACCGGCGCCCTGGCGTTGACGATCTTTCTCTACGTCACGCTCGACGGCTTCGACCTCGGCGTCGGCATCCTGATGCCGCTGGCCAAGGGCGAGGCGCAGCGGGACGGCATGTTCGCCGCGATCGCACCAGTGTGGGACGGCAATGAAACCTGGCTGGTGCTGAACGCCACCATCCTGTTCGGCGTTTTCCCGCTCGCCTATTCTACGCTGCTGTCCGCGTTCTATCTGCCGCTCATATTCATGCTCGGGGCGTTGATCTTCCGCGGCGTCGCGTTCGAATTCCGCACCAAGTCCGAACGGACCCGTACGCTGTGGGACTGGGGGTTTGTCGCGGGGTCCTATATCGCCACCTTCATCCAGGGCGTGGCGGTCGGCGCCCTGGTGCATGGATTGCCGATGGCGGGCGCGCGGTACGTCGGCGGCGCCTTGGGATGGCTGTCGCCCTTCGCGCTGCTGTGCGGCGTCGGGCTGTGTGTCGGGTACGCGCTGATGGGGGCGGGCTGGCTCACCTATAAATCGGCGCCGGATGTGCAAAATCTCGGCTTCAAGCTCATTCCCAAACTGCTGGGCGCGCTTCTCCTGTTCCTGGCGCTGGTGTTCGCCCTGGCCCTTTCCGACGAGCTTTCGGTCATGCAGCGATGGGTTCAGCAGCCTGCGCTGGCGCTGTTCCCGGTGCTGGGTATCGTCGCCTGCGCGCTGATGCTTTGGGCGGTTCGTGGCCGGCGCGAGCTTGTGCCTTTTCTCTGCGCGATTGGCGTATTCGCGGCGGCCATGGGCACGCTCTCGGTTTCGTTCTACCCCTACATGATCCCGTTTGCGATCACGACGACCATGGCGGCGGCGCCGCCATCTACGCAGGCGTTCATGTTCTGGGGCGTCGGTGTGTTCATATTGCCGCTGACGCTGATCTACACGCTGGTGATCTACTTTGTCTTCAAGGGCAAGGTGGGTCTCGATGAACTCAAGTACTGATCCGATCTGCTGCGCCCGCCTATATTGAGCGGGTCGTGCTTGGGTCGATCGCGCTTCGCCTCCGTCGCGAAGCAAATCTCTCTGGAGAGGGTCTCGGGCCATGGCGACTGACAACGACACTCACCCGCTGATCCAGGACATTCCGATTGGGCTCGATGAGACCGGATCGCGTCGCGAATTCGACAGCATGGGTGAGGTCGAGGTGCCGGCCGATCGGTACTGGGGCGCGCAGACCCAGCGCTCCCTCGAGCACTTCTCGATTGGCGACGACCGTATGCCGAAGGCGGTCTACCACGCCTATGGTGTGGTCAAGAAGGCCGCGGCCCTGGTCAACGCCGAGGCCGGGCGGCTGCCGCAGTGGAAGGCCGACGCCATCGTGCGCGCGGCCGATGAGGCCATCGCCGGGCGTCTCGACGCGCATTTCCCGCTCTATGTCTGGCAGACTGGATCAGGCACCCAGTCGAACATGAACCTGAACGAGGTGCTGTCCAACCGGGCGATCCAGCTGCTCGGGGGAGAACTCGGCAGCCAGAAGCCGATCGGTCCCAACGACGACGTCAATATGGGCCAGTCTTCCAACGACAGCTTCCCCACCGCGATGCATATCGCGGCGATCACGGTGATCGATGAGCGCCTGGCGCCCCAGCTCAAGAGCGTGGCCGACACGATCGACGCGAAGGCCAAGGGCTGGATGGACGTGGTCAAGGTGGGCCGCACTCACCTGGAAGACGCGACGCCGCTGTCGGTCGGGCAGGAATGGTCGGGGTGGGCGGCGCAGTTGCACGCCTGTGTGGCGGAGATCGAGCGCAGCCGGGAGGGGCTCTATGAGCTGGCTCTGGGCGGCACCGCGGTCGGCACCGGCCTGAACGCGCCGAAGGGCTTTTCCAAGAATGTCGCGGCCAAGATCGCCGAGCTGACCGGCAAGCCCTTTGTGACGGCGCCCAATAAGTTCATGGCCCAGGGCTCGCTCGACGCGATGGTGCGTGCGTCGGCGGCGCTGCGGGGCGCGGCGGTGGCGCTGATGAAAATCGCCAACGACATGCGCTGGCTGGCCTCGGGGCCTCGCTGCGGGTTTGGGGAGCTGAAGCTGCCGGCCAACGAGCCGGGCTCCTCGATCATGCCGGGCAAGGTCAATCCGACCCAGTGCGAGGCGATGGTGATGATCGCCATTCAGGTGATCGGCGACGACACCGCGGTGGCCTTCGCCGGCAGCCAGGGCAATTTCGAGCTCAATGCGATGCGCCCGATCATCATCAACAACTTTCTGCATTCGGCGACCATCCTCGCCGACGGCTGTGAGAAGTTCCGCAAATATTCGGTAGAGGGAACCGATCTCGACCGTAAGCGGATCGAGGCGCATGTCGAAAACACGCTGATGTTGGTGACCGCGCTTTCGCCCGTGATCGGCTACCAGAACGCCGCGCACATCGCTGAGGACGCCGACGCCCATGGCCTGACCCTACGCGACGCCGCCTTGAAGTCGGGCAAGATCACCGAAGCGCAGTACGCCGAAATCATCGTGCCGAAGAACATGATCGGCGATGGCCTGGCGGGCGCCTGATCCAGTTGCCGGATTGGGCTTTAAAGTGGCGTTTCGATCGGTGGTGGTCGGAGAATGTTTCGTGAATTCAGTAAACTAGATGCATCTATATAGATGTGCGTGACGGATCGCCGAAACTCACGTACGCTTATGCAATAGAGGGTCAGCTGGGAGAGCAGAATGCTGCTCCTGTCCAATGGGGTTGTCGACCTGATTGAGGCCGGGCTGGCCCAGGCGTCGTCTCCCGAGGTGGGAAAATCGTTCTTCGCGGCTTTGCGCCCTTTTGGCGTCACCGCCATCTATGCCCGCACCTACGGACTCCGCAGCGACCTTACCGCGCCCCAGCACACCTATACGCGCATATCTCCCCCCGGCTGGGAAAGCCTGTATACCGAGAAGAAGTTTAATCAGGTCAATTACTTGCCGCGCGAGGTGCGGCGGCGGGCGAGACCATTCGCCTGGTCGGAGGTCGAGCTCAGAACTCCCGCCGAACTCGACCTGGCCCAGGCCCTGGTCGACTGCGGCTTTCCCGACGGCTTGGCCGTGCCCTGTCACGGCCCGCAGGGCTATGTCGCGGTCGTCAGCCTGGCCTTCGACCGGCTCGAACAGGTGGCGCCGGAGGATCGGCGGGCGATCGAGGTCGCGTCGCTGGTGCTGCACGACCACATGTCCGCCCTGCCAGCCGTCAGGGCCGGAGGCGGACAGGCCCTGTCGCCGCGCGAGCGCGACTGCATGGCCTTCATCGCCGACGGGTTCTCGGATGGCGAGATCGCCGACCGGCTGGGGGTCAGCGAGGCCACCATCGTGACCCACGTCAAGACCGCCAAGCGCAAGCTGGGCGCTCGAACCCGCACACAGGCGGTGGCCCGCTGCCTGATCCGCAACCTGCTCTGAAGCCCTGCTTGCTTAAGGGGCCGTGAGTCACCAGCGATAGATCAGGCTGCCGATCACGTTGCGCTCTTCGTCGAGATAGCAGTAGCCGCTCTGGCAGGTGCCATGGTGCACGCCGAGCAGGTTGGTCGCGTTGACCTGCAGCTTCACCCCCTTCAGTCGTGGACTGAGATTGGCCAGGCTGTAGTCCAGCGCGCCATCGAGGAACGTGACGCCGTCGTTGCGGAAGGTGTTCTGGTCGTCTCCGAAGCTGGAGCCCACGTAGCGCACGCCCAGGCCGAGGCCGAGGCCGGCGAGCGGCTGGGTAGGGCGGAATGTGTACTTGGCGAAAGCGGAGAACGAGTCGCCCGGGATGCCGGAGAACCGGTTTCCCGTGGTGTCGCTGTCGCCCTGTACGATGGTGACCTCCTGATGAGTGTAGGACGCAGTCAGGTTGACGCCAGGGCGCGGAGAGGCCGTGGCCTCCAGCTCGACCCCGCGTGAGCGGACCTCGCCGGTGGCGGCCTGGAAGGCCATGTTGTTGGGATCGGTGCGCAGGACGTTGGTCTGGGTGATTTCGAAGGCCGCGGCGGTCAGCAGCACCGGCAGCTTGGGCATCTGGTATTTGACGCCGACCTCCTCCTGCTTGCCCGTCGTCGGCTTGAAAGCCGCGCCCGACGCGTCCGTGCCGATCTGGGGGCTGAAGTCGGTGGAGTAGTTGGCGTAGGGCGCCAGCCCGAACTTGAACACGTAGGTCAGGCCGACACGGCCGGTGAAGGCGGAGTCGTGCTGGTCGGTCGTGGTCTGCGCGATCAGGTCATGCGTGTCCGTCCACACCTGGCTTTCGCGTCCGTTCAGCGTGAGGAGGAAGCCACCGAGCTTGGCCTGCTCCTGCGCATAGACGCCTACCTCGTCCTGCAGTTGCCGGGATATGGAGCTGTAGTCGGTGATGTCGGGGATGGCTTGGGCCCCGTAGTTCAGGGTGGCGAGGTTGAGATCGGGCGCCGTGCCGTAGCCGATCCGGTCGTCCAGGAAGTAATGCTGGTAGTCCACGCCGAACAGCAGGGTGTTGGTGACTGGCCCGAGGCTGAAATGCGCCTCCGCCTGATTGTCCAGGGTCGCCGTGGTCAGCTTGTCGTGGACGCGCCCGGTCGAGCGTTGCGCGGTTTCGGCGACCGGATCAACGGCGTCGATCTCGGTATATTTGGAGTCCGCCTCGACGTGATAGATGCGGAAGTTCTGGCGGACGCTGAAGGCATCGCTAAAGCGATGTTCCAGGTCGTAACCAAGCCTGAATTGCTGCTGATCCTGATTGCCGTAGGCCGGGTCATTCGAATAGAGCGAGGTGAGCTTGCCGTCCGGAGTGTTGTAATAGGACGGGTTGGAGGTCGTGCGGCTGCTCAGATACTCGCCCATTACGGTCAGGCTGGTGTTCTGGTCTGGGCGCCAGGTCAGCGCAGGGGCGATGAAGGTGCGGTTATCCTTGGCACCCGGCTGCCAGGTGTCGGCTTGGCGGATCAAGCCGGTGAGCCGGTAGTCGAGAGTGTCCATTCCCGCCACCGGACCGCCGAGGTCGAGATTTCCCTGGTAGCGATCGTAGCTGCCGATCTGGAGCTGGGCCTCGCCGAAGGGATCTGCGGTGGGGCGTTTGCTGGTGGCGTCGACGATGCCGCCCGGCGAGCCGAGGCCATAGAGGCCTGAGGCCGGGCCGCGCAGCACGGAAATGTCCTCAACTCCATAGGGCTCCAGCCTTGGCACAGCGAAGGAGCCGCCGCCCAGGCGCAAGCCGTCCATGTAGATGCCGGTATAGGTCACGTCGAAGCCGCGGATGTAGAAACTGTCGAAGCGCGGGTCGTAGCCGAAGGCCTGGGCGGTGACGCCGGGGACGTAGCCGACCGCCTGGATCAGGGTCTGAGCGTCGCGATCGTCCAGCTGTGTCCGGGTCAGCGTGGATATGGACTGCGGGACTTCCAGGACGGGGGTGTCGGTCTTGCTGCCGGCGCGAGAGTTGGGGGCGAAATAGCCGATGTCAGGCGTTTTCCCGGCGGTCACCACGACCTGAGAGACCGTGGCGCTGGTCTGCGAATAGGGTTGGGGGAGGGCCGGCGCCGCCAGGACTGCGGCCAGGGCGGTTCCTGCCGTCACGATCAAAGTGGCGCGACGGCCTGAAACGCTACCTTGCTCGCCCATGCGGTGGTCTTCCCCTCGACGTTCTTGAGGCGCAGGCGCACCCCGGTGCGGTCACCGCCGCGCCCGGTCCCGCCGCCACGCGAACCCTCTTGATATCGCGTCTAATAATCATTCGCATATTTGATGAGCTGGAACGGCCCGATTGTACCGTTGTGGATTGGACGTAGGTTCGATCCTCCTCTGCCTCAGCTCAGCGAGAGATATCGATATGAAAGACGT
>OUMD01000021.1_pt1 | contig 86677 bp, 80 predicted proteins | sample 1690831 | NCBI WGS metagenome assembly OUMD01 (sample SAMEA3914812, study PRJEB12502) | metagenome | biome: forest; material: soil | place: Canada | collected 2011-07-07 | depth 0.1 m | reverse complement strand
CGGCTTCTTGCCCTTCATCGGCCAGCCCTTGGGGATCACCCAGCGCCGGGTCTCGCGCGAGGTGATCAGCAGGATCTCCACCCCGTCGCCGAAACGGAATGGCAAGGCGCCGTATTGGCGCCCCGCGGGCGGCGCGGGCTTGCGGCGCGACTTCTTGACGGCGGCCCGGCCCAACTCACGTCAGCCTTGGCGAGATGGCGTCGCTGTGCCGACCAAACAGATGAAGTACGGTGTCCGCGCAAAGTCTCAGCCATTTGATCATCGCAGCCTCACCAGAGGGCAAGATAGGCGACGCCGAGCGTCAAGCCGATCAAAAAATGATTCGTGTTCGGATGATTTTTCCGCCCTTTTTCCGGCCAACGCAATCATTAGGCTTATGAAGGCTCAAGCGCCGAATGGCGAATTTTCCGCCTGGCGGCTCCGAAAAGACGAGTTTCCGCTAGATCAGAAGACCAGCTTGGTTCCGACCAAGGCGAGCGTCCCCGCCATGATCGGCCCACGAGGCGCTGCAGAATACGCGCAGTCAGCTGGCTACCGACCCTGATGTCCGGGATGGAGATCATATCAGGTGCTAAGCTGGCGCGAACCGGCGAGCAAACGCGTTTGGCTAAAGGCCGCAATCAGCAGACCTCATAGACGATGCCGGCCATGGTTCCGATCAGGCGAAGAACCGGTTGGCCGGCCGCTTCAGGCCCAGGTTCTCGCGCAGGGTGGCGCCTTCGTACTCGGTCCGGAACAGACCCCGGCCCTGCAGTTCCGGGACGACCTTGTCTACGAAATCGTTCAGGCCGCCGGGCAGATAGGGGAACATGATGTTGAAGCCATCACTGCCCTCCCCCTCCAGCCATTGCTGCATGCCGTCGGCTATGGTCTTGGGCGTGCCGACGAAGGCCAGCCCGCCATAGCCGCTGACCCGCTGGGCCAATTGGCGGATGGTCAGGTCCTCGTCCCTAGCCAGCTTGACCAGGCGCTCGCGCGCGCTCCTACTGGCGTTGGTTTCGGGAATGTCCGGCAGCGGGCCATCAGGATCGAAGCCGGACACGTCATGGCCCAGCATGCCGTTCAGCGAATGGATGCTGCTCTCATAGTGGACCAGGCTGTCGAGATGGGCGCGCTTGGCCTTGGCCTCAGCGTCGGTCTCGCCCACCACCACGAAGGCGCCGGGCAGGATCTTCAGGCTGTCGTCGTCGCGGCCGATGGCGCGCATGCGCTGATGCAGGTCGGCATAGAAGGCCCTGCCGGCCTCCAGCGACATGCCGGCTGCGAACACCACCTCGGCGGTCTCGGCGGCCAGCTGGCGGCCGGCCTCGGACGCGCCGGCCTGGAACACCACCGGCCAGCCCTGGACCGGGCGGGCGATGTTCAGGGGCCCGCGTACGGAAAGGTGCTCGCCCTTGTGACCCAGCACATGCAGGCGCTCGGGATCGAAATAGAGCCCCGACTCGGCGTCGCGCACGAAGGCGTCGTCGGCGAAGCTGTCCCACAGGCCGGTGACCACGTCGTAGAACTCGCGCGCCCGATGGTAGCGCTCATCGTGATCGACATCGTTGGGCAGGCCGAAGTTCAGCGCCGCGTCGGGATTAGCGGTGGTGACCACGTTCCAGCCGGCGCGGCCGCCGCTGATATGGTCCAGCGAGGCGAAGCGCCGGGCGACGTGATAGGGCGCATCGTAGGTGGTCGAGGCGGTGGCCACCAGGCCAATCCGCTCGGTGCTGGCCGCCAGGGCCGACAGCAGCGTGAAGGGCTCGAACGAGGTCACCGTGTGGCTGCGCTTCAGCGCCTGCACCGGCATGTTCAGCACCGCCAGGTGGTCGGCCATAAAAAACGCGTCGAACCTGCCCCGCTCCAGGGTCTGAGCGAAGCGCCGCAGTGCCGGGAAATTGAAATTGGCGTCCGGCAGGGCTCCAGGATAGCGCCAGGCGCCGGTATGGATGCTGACCGGGCGCATGAACGCCCCCAGCTTCATTTGCTTGGCCGAACTCATCTGGGGCTCCGGACGGGGTAGAAGTCGCCTTCAACTAAGAACGGCCCTGTGGTTTCGCTCGCGAGCCGGCCCACAGAAATTCTGTGGCTGCTATTCCATAGTCTGCCGAGCGGCTTTGTAGGAACCCTGGCTATGTTGGCGGTCCATAGATCCCCGAGGGCGAACCATGATCAAGCTTGACCGTCGACGTGTGATGCAAGTCCTGGCGAGCGCGCCTCTGGCTGCCGCGGCGGCCGGAGGCTGGGCCGACGCCGCTCCGGACCCCTTGCTGGAACAGATCATCGCTGACGGCCCGCGGTCGGCCAAGGACAAGGCGCGCGACGTCTGGCGCCATCCGGAGGCGTCGCTGCTGTTCTGGGGCCTGCGCCCCGGCCTGACGGTGATCGACATCGAGCCCGGCTCGGGCTGGTGGACGGATATCCTGGCGCCCTACCTGGCCAAGACCGGCGGCCATTACATCGCCGCCCTCGCTGACCTGGACGATCCCGACGTCGGCGGTGAGGGGCGTAAGGGCCGGGCGGCGTTCGAGGCCAAGTATGAGGCTGATCCCGCATTTTATGGCCAGGTGACCTCGGTTGGTTTTGGGCTGCGCTCTGGGCCCCTCGCCGCCCCCAGCTCGGTCGACCTGGTGCTGATCTCGCGGGAGATCCATAACTGGCCCGGCCAGCCGGGCTTCACCGACAAGGCTCTCGCCGACTTCCACACCGCGCTCAAGCCTGGCGGCGTGCTGGCGGTGGAGGACCACCGCGCCGCGCCGGGATCCAATCCGGCCAAAGGCGACGGCTATATCCCCGAATCCTATGTGATCGACGCGGCGGCCAGGGCGGGCTTCACCCTAGCCGCACGCTCGGAGATCAACGCTAATCCCAGGGACACAAAGAACTATCCGTTCGGTGTCTGGACCCTCCCACCCACCCGACGCAGCGCCCCTGGCGGCCAGCCAGCGAATCCGGCCTTCGACCACGCGCCCTATGACGCTATCGGCGAGAGCGACCGAATGACGCTGAAGTTCGCCAAGCAGGCCTGACGCGGCCTATCAGCCGATTTACTTCGAAAACGCCCATGCGACGCATCATGATCATCGGCCAGCCCGGTTCGGGAAAGAGCACTGTCGCCCGCGCTCTTGGCCGGCTCACGGGGCTGCCCGTCATCCATATCGACCAGATCCATTGGCGCCCGGGCTGGGTCGAACGCACACCCGAGGAGAAGACCCGCCTGTGCTATGAGGCGGAGGCTCAGGAGCGGTGGATCTTCGAGGGTGGCCACTCGGCTACCTGGGCTAACCGAGTGGCGCGGGCAGACCTGCTGGTCTGGTTGGACCGACCGACACCGCTGCGGCTATGGCGGGTGATCCTGCGCACGCTGAGTGGCCTGGGCCGCACGCGCTCCGACCTTCCCGAGCATTGCCCAGAGAGGCTTGATCGCCTGCCAGCGTTCGTAAGCTTCATCTGGAGCACGCGCCACCAGGCGCGGGCGCGCATGGTCCAAATCGCGGCGGCGGCCCCATCGACCTGTCGCGTGATCCGTTTGAGCTCAGACGCTGAGGTCAGAACGTTTCTGTCGACGCTCAGCCGAGCAAGCGCTCAGCTTTAGCGCGGCTCAATCCGGACATCAAAAGTCGTCGTCGTTATTCCGCTCAGCCCCCCTGCCCTATGGTCCCCGCCTCGTCCATGGAGCGGATCATGACCGAACAGCCCGCCAGACACCTCAAGCTCGGGGCCATTCTCGCAGGCGTGGGCACCGACCAGACCACCTGGCGCGATCCGCAATTGCCGGGCGATGCGAGCATCGACATCGGCGGTATATCAAGAACGCATGCCTGGCTGAGGCGGCAAGGTTCGACCTGATGTTCATCGTCGACAGCCCGTTCATCACCTCCAACACCGCTCCCACCGATCGTGGGATCGCAGGCATGCGTCCATGCCAAATCCGCTAAAAGCCTCGCCACAATTCCTATATTGCCGATAGGCTTACATCTTGTCATAACAGGTCATCACGAGACAGACATGACCGATCCAGCCTATCTCCCGCTCTACAGCCAGATCCGCGAGCACCTGCGCGCCCAGATTCTGGACGGCACATTCGCACCGCACGCGCAGCTGCCCTCTGAAAGCGAGCTGGGCGCGACGTTCAAAGTCAGCCGCATCACCGTGCGCCAAGCCTTGAGCGACCTGCAGCGCGAAAACCTGATCTTCAAGATTCCCGGCAAAGGCGCGTTTGTCTCCAAGCCCAAAACCTTTCAGTCGCTATCGCAGCTGGAAGGCTTCGCCCGGGCCCTGGAGCGCAGCGGCCATGAGGTTCGCAACCGGGTGCTCAGCCAGAAGCTGACGGGCGCCACACCTTTGGCCGCTCGGCGCCTGGGGCTGCCGCCAGGCGCGGCGGTGGCGGAGATTCGCCGAGTGCGTCTCGTCAACCGCGAGCCGGTCTCCTACGAGGTCACCCTGCTGCCGGCCGCCGTGGGCCAGCGCCTGTTCGAGGCGGACCTTGCCGGACGGGATATCTTCACCATCCTGGAGAACGACTTCGCCATCGCGCTCGGCCATGCCGACCTACAGATCGACGCCGTCCTCGCCGACGAAGGCTTGGCGCGCACGCTCGGCGTAGCCGAAGGCGCAGCCTTGCTGCGGATCGAGCGCCTGACCCACACCGCGCAGGGCGAGCCGATCGATTTCGAGCATCTCTATTTCCGCGGCGACGCCTTTCAGTACCGCCTGCGCCTTTCCCGGCAGGAGGAGCCGCGCCGTGACTGAATCCCTTCCCGCTTCCGCGCCCGGCGAGACCATCGTGCGCATCGTGGACGTGCTGGTCATCGGCGGCGGCACGGCCGGCCCGATGGCCGCGGTCAAGGCGAAAGAGGCCGACCCGTCCCTGGACGTGCTGCTGCTGGAGAAGGCCCACGTGCGCCGCAGCGGAGCCATCTGCATGGGGATGGATGGGCTGAACAACGCCGTGGTGCCGGGCTTCGCCACGCCGGAGCAATACGTGAAGGAGATCACCATCGCCAATGACGGGGTGGTCAACCAGGCCACGCTGATGGCCTACGCCCGCAACAGCTATGCGATGATCGAGGAGCTCGACCGCTGGGGCGTGAAGTTCGAGAAGGACGAGACCGGCGAATACGCCATGCGCAAGGTGCACCACATGGGCACCTACGTCCTGCCCATGCCGGAAGGGCACAATATCAAGACCGCTCTTTACCGCCGCCTGAAGCGGGCGCGCGTGGAGATCTCCAACCGGCTGGTGGTCACCCGGCTGCTGACCGGTCCCCAGGGCCAGATCGCAGGCGCCATGGCCTTCGACTGCCGCACCGCCCAATTCCACGTGGTGCGAGCCAAGGCGGTGGTGCTGGCCACGGGCGCTGCCGGGCGCCTGGGCTTGCCGGCCTCCGGCTATCTGTTCGGCACCTACGAGAACCCCACCAACGCCGGCGACGGCTACAGCATGGCCTTTCACGCCGGCGCTGAGCTGTCCGGCATCGAATGCTTCCAGATCAACCCCTTGATCAAGGACTACAACGGCCCAGCCTGCGCCTATGTCACCGGCCCCTTTGGCGGCTACACCGCCAACGCCCGGGGCGAACGCTTCATCGAATGCGACTACTGGAGCGGCCAGATGATGATGGAGTTCTACAACGAACTCCAGGGCGGCTCGGGCCCGGTGTTCCTCAAGCTCGACCACTTGGCGGAAGAAACCATCGCCACCATCGAGCACATCCTGCACACTAACGAACGCCCCAGCCGCGGTCGTTTCCACGCCGGACGCGGCACCGACTATCGGGCGCAGATGGTCGAGATGCACATCTCCGAGATCGGGCTGTGCAGCGGCCACTCCGCTTCCGGCGTCTGGGTGGACGAGCATGCCCAGACCACAGTGCCGGGCCTCTACGCCGCCGGCGACCTGGCCTGCGTGCCGCACAACTACATGCTGGGCGCCTTCGTCTATGGCCGTTTCGCCGGCGAAAGCGCGGCGGCGCGATGCGCCGGGGTGGAGCTGCCTCAGGCCGACGCGGGCCAGATCGCGGCCGAACGCGCCCGTGTGCTGGCGCCGCTGGGCCGCGACGACGGGCTGCCGCCTGGCCAGGTGGAGTACAAGCTGCGGCGGATGGTCAACGACTATCTCCAGCCGCCCAAGGTCACCCGCAAGATGGAGATCGGCCTGGAGCGGTTCGAGCAGATCCGCGAGGACCTGGACCGCCTGGCCGCGCCGGGACCGCATGAGCTGATGCGGGCCATGGAGGTGCACGCCATCCGCGACTGCGCCGAAATGGCCGCCCGCGCCTCGCTGTTCCGCAAGGAAAGCCGCTGGGGCCTCTACCACGCGCGCGTCGATCATCCCGAGCGGGACGACGACAATTGGCTCCGCCATGTCCAGCTGCAGAAACGCGATGACGTCATGACGGCCTTCACCCGCCCGATCGCCCCCTACATCGTCCCCATCAAGGGCGCGGAAATGGCGGCCTACAGCCGCCTGCGCCGTGCGCCCGCCGCCGCCTGAACCAGGAAACCCCCATGCCCACCGCCCTCGCCCCGACCAGCGTTCCCGTCCGCGTCAACCTCGACGCCTGCATCGCCGACAAGGGCTGCACCGTCTGCATCACCGTCTGCCCGCTCGACGTGCTGGCGATCGATGAGACCACCGGCAAGGCCTACATGCGCCACGACGAGTGCTGGTACTGCCTGCCCTGCGAGAAGGAATGCCCGACCAACGCCATCACGGTCGACATCCCCTACCTGCTTCGCTGAATCCCTGTCCACGCCGAGCCGCCCCATGCACACCAACAGACGATCCCTGCTCACCCTCGGAGCCGGCGCCCTGGGCGCTTCGGCCCTGCCGCTCGCCGGCTGCGCGCCCAGCGCGAAGGCGGCGACCCTTCGCGTGGCCATCGGCACGCAGGACACCACGATCAATTGCGCCACCGGCGGCCTGCTGATCCGTGAGCTGAAGTTGCTGGAGAAGCACCTGCCGCGGACCGGGCCCTATGCCGGCGTGAACTACGACATCCAATGGCGGAACTTCAGCTCCGGCGCGCCGCTGACCAACGAGATGGTGGCCGGCAAGCTGGACTTCGGCGCCATGGCCGACTTTCCGGGCGTGTTCAATGGCGTCGCCTTCCAGAAAGCCAGGCGTCGCAGCCTGTTCCTGAACGTGCTCTGCGGCAGCGTCCACGGCAGCGGCAACGGCGTGGTGGTGCCGACGGCGTCCAAGGTGCGCAGTCTGGCCGAGCTGAAGGGCAAGACCATCTCGGTCCCGTTCGCCTCCACCGCCCACGGCATGCTGCTGCGCGCGGTTCGCGACCTGGGCTGGACGCCCGGTCAGGATGTGATCATCTCCACCCAGGCGCCGGAAGTGGCCGGCTCGGCCCTGAAGGCGGGAACGATCGACGCTCACGCCGATTTCGTGCCCTTCGCCGACCTGTTTCCATTCCGGGGCTTCGCACGGAAAATCTTCGACGGCTCTCAGGCCGCCACCCCGACCTTCCACGGCTCGCTGGTGGACGCCGACTACGCCACGCGGCATCCGGAGATCGTCGTCGCCTACCAGAAGGCGGCGCTCGAGGCCGACCATCTGTTCGCCCAGCAGCCCGAGGTCTATTCGGAGCTGGTGGCCAAGGTCACCGGCATCGAGGCCGAAGTGGTCTATCTTTTCCATGGGCCGCTGGGCCTGCAGACCCGCGACCTGACCTGGAAGCCCGAATATCGCCAAGCCCTGAAGACCGCCGCCCAGACTCTGACGCTGGTCAAGGGCCAGGCGATCACCTTGGACACCGACCGCTCCATCGACGACCGCTTCATCCGCCGCGCCTTCGCCGAGAGCGCGCTCGACTACGACAAGGCCTTGGCCGACCGGTCGCGCGCCCCGTTGGCCGCCAAGGACGCCCTGACCGGCGCGCCCATCGCTTCCGAAACCCGCGTGGCCCAGGTCTGGGTCAGAGGCGAGCCGACGGTGCGCGCCTACGCCAGCCCGGAAAACGCCCTGCATGACCTCGCCGCCCTGGAGGCGGCGGGCAAGGCGGCCCGCGTGGTCTACGCCCAGGACCGCGAACTGGGCATCAAGCTTCTGGCCGAAAGCGCCGCCTTCGCCCTGGGGCCGGACAAGACGGTCGACGCCTTCCTGCTGCCCGCCCAAGCCCAGGCCTACGCCTCGGCGCATGGAGGCCGGGTCCTGGATTTCGCTGGCGTCCGCGCCGCCCTGGCGGCTTAGGCCATGACGGCGGCCAGCATCCAAGGCGAGGCCCCGCTCGGCTCGGTCAGGATCTCACGGCCCAGCCCATGGGCCCGATCGTGGCGCAGCGCCGGCCTGGCCACGGCCTCCCTATGCGCCTGCCTGCTCCTTTGGCAGATCGGCAGCGCGACGCGGGCCGACCTGGGGCTGGTGACTTTCCGCGACACGCCTTCCCCCGCCGAAGTGGCGACAAGCGCTCTGGCATTCCTGCGCTCCACGGCCGCGCCCCGCCACCTGGGCGCCAGCCTGGAACGGGTGCTGGCCGGCTTCGCGCTCGCCGCGCTGTCTGGGATCAGTGTGGGTCTGGGCATTGGCCGCAGCCCCACATTGAAGGCTCTGGCTCTGCCGCCGCTTGAGGTGGTTCGACCAATCCCAGCCGTCGCCTGGATTCCCCTGGCCGTCCTCATGTTCCGAACCTCGGAGGGCTCGATGGTGTTCATCACCTTCCTCGGCGCCCTATTTCCCATCCTGCTCAACACCGTTCATGCGGCGGAAGGCGTCGACCGGCGGCTGATCGCCTCGGCGCGCAGCCTGGGAGCAAGCCGCGCAGCCATCTTCCTCGAGGTTGTTCTGCCCGCCGCCGTTCCCGGCGTAATCAACGGCCTGACCTTGGGAATTGGAACCGCATGGTTCTGCCTGGTCACCGCCGAGATGATCTCCGGCCAGTTCGGTATCGGCTACTTCACCTGGATGTCCTACACGGTGCAGGACTATCCCAGCGTCGTGGTCGGGATGGTGCTGATCGGCCTTCTGGGCCTGGGTAGCAGCCTGGCTGTCCGCAGCGTCGGCGGCCTGTTCACGCGCTGGCGCAAGCTCGGGGGACCGCCGGCGTGACCCCGGACCAGACTTTAGGCGGCCGTATCTCGGTCAATGACGTGACGCTGCGGCTTGGCGAAGGCGCGGCGGCCTTCGATGCCATCCTGGGCGTCGATCTGGAGATCGCGGCTGGTGATTTCGTCTGCCTGTTGGGTCCATCGGGCTGCGGGAAGTCCACGCTGCTGGGCGCCTTGGCCGGACACCTGCAGCCGACCCAAGGGGAAATTCGTCTGGATGGTGTGCTGATTGACGGTCCTCATCCCGATCGAGGCCTGGTGTTCCAACAGCACACTCTGTTCCCGTGGCTCACCTTGCTCGACAACGTCGCCTTCGGCCTGAAAATGCAAGGCCGCTCCAAGGTCGAGCGCCGACGCGAAGCCCAGGCGATGCTGGACCTGGTGGGACTGGGTGAATTCGCCGCTTTCCATCCCGCTGAACTGTCAGGTGGCATGCAGCAGCGAGTCGAGATCGGCCGCGTGCTGATTAACCACCCGCGGGTATTGCTGATGGACGAACCTTTCGGGGCGCTGGACGCCCAGACGCGCGCGCAGATGCAACGTCAGTTGCTCGACACCTGGGGCCAAGTGCGCACCACGGTGCTGTTCATCACCCATGATATCGACGAGGCCCTCTTCCTGGGCGACCGAGTGCTGGTGATGAGCGCACGCCCCGGCCGCATCGTCGCCGACCTACGCCTGGATTTTGCGCGACCACGCACCGCAGACCTACTTACCGATCCGAACTTCGCTGTCGCCAAACGACAGTGTCTGGAATTGCTGGCCGACAGCCGCGCCGAGCCGCTGCGCCGGCTTACCCCCCTGGGCGCACCCTGACCGCCGTAGGACGAGAGGACTGCATGACCCTGGAAAAACGCTGCGCCTCCACCGATCCGGAGGTCCGTCGCATTGCCATATTAGAACTGGCCGATTTCGCGGAGGATCATGAGATCCCGCTTCTAATTGCGGCCTTGGACGATCCTGTAGCCACGGTTCGCTTAGCTGCGGCGGCGGCCCTGAAAGCAGTGGAGATCGAGGCGGCCGTCTGCGGCCTGGTCCAGGCGCTTGATGATCCGGACGAAGACGTCCGGCGCGCCGCGACCGAGAGTCTGACGGAATTGAAGGATCCGGCATCAGCCGTTTGGCTGACACCCGCCCTCGCTTCGCCAAAATCCGCCGTGCGCGCATCTACCCTGCGCGCTCTACGCGAGCTGAGGGCCGCTGCAAGCGCGGTTCCTGCGCTGGCCTTGCTGGAGGACGCAGACCCTGACGTACGGCGCGAGGCTGTAGGGGTGCTGGCCTATCTGAGACACACGCCTGCCCTGCCGTCACTGACTCAGCTAGCCCTGGAGGATCCTTCCGAGGATGTGCGCCGCGCCGCAGTCGGCGCCCTCGGCATTGGCGTGGAGGTCTCCAAGGTGTGCGTCGCCCTTGCCGCCGCGCTGTCGGACGAAAGCTGGCGCGTGCGCGAGGAGGCCGCCACCACCCTGGGCAAAGCGGGTCAGTTTGCTGATATCGACCGACTCCTGGCGACCATGGAGGATCCCTATTGGCAGGTCCGCTTGCGGGTCGCCCGTAGCCTAGGCCGCTTGGGCGATCACCGCGCCACGCCAGCGCTGATCAGCCTTCTCGGCCATACGATCAGCAACCTGCGCAAGGAAGCTGCTCTGGCGTTGGGCGAGCTGCGCGATCCCGCCGCTCTGGCACCGCTGCGGGCAGCCGCGCAGGACTCTGATCCAGAGGTGAGGAAATCCGCTCGCTTGGCGGTGAACCAGATCGGAGTCGGCTGACCGGCTCCCACGATGCAGCCCTATTGCTTAATTCGATTGGAGGGAATTGAAACGCACGTCAGCATTCACTGTGAAAAATACCGAGACTAACCCTCATGGCCATAACGCGCAAAAGATTAAATTTTATACTTAGCCCACGGCAAATTGAGTGCTTGAAATTGGTTTCGAATGGAAACACATCAGCTGAGATCGCTGATATATTAGATATTTCACCCCGAACCGTGGACCAATACATCGCGGACGCTTGCGCACGGCTTGGCGCAAGGAACCGTACGCAAGCCGTGGCCAAGGCGATCAACCTCGGCCTCATTGCCGACACCCCCTCCGTAATTTAGCGGTCCGCATCTTTGCGGACTTGTGGATAATTCCCTCCAGATACAATCTTTCCGGGCTACTGCAGCGCACAAACTCGGTTTGATTGTTTTCAATCTAATGCGAGCGCAGAGCCAGCTCAGTCCGGGGGGCCAACTTAACCATGAATGGTTGTGTCCGTGATGAAGTACAGTTTCCCTCCTCGCGCGTGGTCCCCTAATCCGAATCCTTCTTCGACCGCGCCGTCTGAACCGCGGCCGTTCGCTCCGAAGGAGATCACTGAGCGCCAGCTTGAATGTTTGACCTGGGTGCAAGCAGGAAAGAGCGCCAGCGACATCGGCAGTATTCTCGGGATTTCAGGCAGAACCGTCGAAGGGCATCTCGCAAAGCTGTGTGAGCATCTTGGCGTACGGACGCGCCTGCAGGCTGTGCTCAAGGCCCGAGAACTCGGCCTGATCCCACCCGCAACGCCGTAAATCTACCCGGCAAAACAGCGTAGGGTTACGGCTCGCAACGATTTGGCTTGCGGCCCAAGCTCCATTTCAGGAGGAGCCAATGCCGCTGCCCGCTTCTGAAATATTGGCGCTGTCTGAAAGGTGTGCACCGCTTGTGTCGCCCGCGACGATGCTTGCCATCGTCCAGACCGAGAGTGGCGGTGATCAGTACGCCATAGGCGTCAATGGCCCCCAACCCACGAGACTTCGTCCTCGCGACGAGACCGAGGCCGTGCGAATATCGCAGGCGCTAGTCCGACGTCGCGTCAACTTCGACGTGGGCCTGGGCCAGATCAATAGCCGCAATCTCGAGGGGCTTGGTCTTTCTATTTCGGCAGCCTTTGATCCGTGCCGAAACCTGGCCGCGTCGGCGCGGATATTGGCGGCAGGCTTTCTCCGCGCCGCGTCTATGAAAGGCCAGGAGCAGGCGGCGCTTCAAACGTCCCTGTCTTTCTATAACACCGGCGACGCGGAGCGCGGTTTTCGCAACGGCTACGTCGCCAGGGTCATGGCGACGGCCCAGCACCTGATCCCAGCCCTTCAGGTCGTCGGCGACAACAACGCTTCCTTATCCGAGGCGGCTCGCCTTGAACCGCCGCCCTGGGACGTCTTCGCCGACGCTCCTGCGCTGACGATCACCTTCGTTTTCCAACCTCAAACATCTGGAGACGGCCAATGAGACCGCCCGCCATTCCCCGCGCCCTAGCCATAACCTGCCTCGCCGCCGGCCTTACCCTCGTCCTTGCAGACCCGGCGCTCGCTCAGTCGACCACCAGCACGGGCAGCAACATCGGTACATTCGTCCAGAACATCATCAACCTTCTGAACAACAATATCATCCGCGGTCTGGCGATCATCGCCATCATTGTCTGCGGCATCGCTTGGATGTTCGGCCATTTAGACCTGCGGCGCGCCGGGACCGTCATCGTTGGTATCATCGTGATCTTTGGGGCGGCGACCATTGTCGACCTGATCACTGGCGCATCGAGCAGCTGAGATGGGCCAAGATTCCGAAGAGCGGCTGGCCGAGGACACACTGTTCCTTGCTTGCACCCGTCCGGCGATGATCCTGGGCGTGCCAATGGAGGCGATGGGCGTCAACATCATCCTGAGCGCCATCGTCTTCCTGGCCGGCCACTCGCTGCTCTACCTCCTGATCGCCCCCATCCTGCATATGGTGTTCCGGGCGATCTGCAAGTCTGACCACAACGCCTTCCGCGTGCTGTGGCTATACGTCGAGACCAAAGGGAGGTCTCGGAACGGCGCGCTCTGGGGCGGCAGCTCAGCGACACCCCTACCCTTGCAACGGCGCTTCACGATCGAGGAGGCCGTCCGTGGCTAGCGTGCAGACCGCCGCCCGCAGCCAAGCCAAACCGATCGAGCTTGGCCGGGAACTCGATCCACGTCCGCGGCTCCCCTATGCTCGTCACGTCTCCGAGCGGATCGTAGCGCTGGATACTGGCGCCCTGATGCTCAGCTTTCGCCTGGATGGCGCGAGCTTCGAGACCGCTGATGTACGCGACCTCAACGACTGGCACAGTAAGCTGAACGGCGCTTGGCGCAATCTCGCTTCAGACCGTCTCGCCGTTTGGCACCATCTGGTCCGGCGCCGTAACGACCGTTATCCGGCCGACGCCTTCCGTTCCGGGTTCGCCCGCGATCTCGACGCCGCTTATCGCGGCCGGATGGCGGCTCAGCAGATGTTCGTCAACGACCTCTTTGTAAGTCTCGTACTTCATCCCGGCTGCGACGCCGTGGACCGAGCCCAGGCCCTGGCCACTCGGCTAAGCCAGCGTTTCAGCAGAGGTCGTGGCGCAGGCGCGTCAGCCATTGAGGCCGAGGCGGAAGCGATCAAGCTCATCGAGGATGCGGGCCGTGACCTCGCCCAATATCTGGCGCGGTATGGCGCGAGGCCCCTGGCGCTGGAAGAGCGCGACGGTCTCTACTTCTCGGAAGTGATGGCCATGCTGCGCCTGGTCCTGACCGGCGAGGAAGAGCCAGTTCCGTTGGTTCGCGGGCACCTGGGCTCGGCCATCTATACGGCGCGAGTGATCTTCGGTCGCGAGGCGCTCGAAATCCGCGATGTGGCCCAGGCTCGATATGCGGGCCTCTTCGGAATCAAGGAATACCCAGCAGCGACTCGCCCGGGCCTTTGGGACAGTTTGCTCTCGGCTCGGTTCAGCTTCGTGGCTGCTCAGTCTTTCACCTTCCTTTCCAAGGCCTCGGCCCGGGCGGTGATGGAGCGCAAACAGAACCAGATGACGAGCGCGCGAGACCGGGCTGCTTCGCAGATCACGGGCCTGGATGACGCGCTGGACGACCTTATGTCCAACCGGTTCGTGATGGGCGATCATCAGGCCTCGCTGATGGTCCACGGCGACAGCCCTCGCCAGCTCGCCGACCACATGTCCAAGGCCAGGGCGCTGCTTGCAGATTCCGGCCTGGTGGTGGCCCGCGAGGATCTGGCGCTGGAAGCGGCCTTCTGGGCGCAATTTCCTGGCAACTTCAAACTTCGAACAAGGCCGGCGGCGATAAACAGCCGAAATTTCGCAGCCCTCGCCCCCTTCCACACCCATCCCGCCGGTCGGGCCGGCGGAAACCATTGGGGGCCAGCAGTCGCTCTACTGAAAACATCGGCGGGTTCACCTTTCTACTTCAACTTCCATGTTGGCGACATTGGCCACACCTTCATTTGCGGTCCGACAGGATCTGGCAAAACCGTGGTGCAGAACTTCATGCTGGCCCAGCTCGAGAAGCTCGGCGCCCAGCAGGTGTTCATCGACAAGGACCGTGGCGCAGAGATCTTCGTTCGAGCCTGCGGCGGAACCTACCTCGCTCTGAGAACAGGTGTTCCAACCGGCTTCGCCCCGTTCAAAGCGCTCGACTATACCCCGGCTAATTTGACCTTCCTCGCCGCGCTCGTGCGCCAGATCGCATCGCCGCCGGATCGCCCGCTCACAGCACAGGAGGATCGGGCCGTTGAGGATGCCGTCGCTGCCTTGGCGCCGTTAGCGTCAGCGCAGCGTTCGCTAGCCGCCCTGCGCGTCCTCCTTGGTCAGCGTGACGCCGGTGGAGTCGGCGCCCGGTTGGAGCGCTGGTGCAGGGGCGGCCCGCTTGGCTGGGTCTTGGACAACGAGGCCGATGCCTTGTCGCTGGACGCCCGGTTTCTCGGCTTCGACATGACCCACTTTCTGGATCACGCCGAGGTTCGCACGCCGATCATGATGTACCTCTTCCATAGGCTCGCCGCCTTGGTCGATGGCCGCCGGCTGGTGGTGGATATCGACGAGTTCTGGAAAGCGCTGGGCGACGAAGCTTTCCGAGGCCTGGCGCAGGACGGCCTCAAGACCTACCGCAAGCAAAACGCCTTCATGGTTTTTGGCACGCAGTCGCCAGCGGACGTGCTGCGCTCGGACATCTCGCACACGATACTCGAGCAGTGCGCGACGAAGGTGTTCCTGCCCAATCCTCACGCCCAGGCACGCGACTATGTGGACGGCTTTGGCCTGACCGACCGAGAATTCCACCTAGTGCGCGAAGACCTGGCGACGGAGCGTCGACAATTTCTGATCAAGCAGGGCCTCAACTCCGTCGTCGTCGAGCTGAACCTCGACGGCCTTTCCGACCAGCTGGCGATTCTGTCCGGACGAACCGCGACGGTTGAACTGCTCGACCAACTCCGAGCGCGCCATGGCGACGACTACGCCGACTGGGGCGCCCCATTCCAACAGCAACGTCGAGGTCTGTCATGAAGCGTCGTCTTTTGGTCGCCGCCTGCGCGGCAATAACGCTGACCGCGGCGGGCCAGGCCAAGGCGCAGATGGCGGTCTTTGATTCCGCCAACTACGCCAAGCTGTTGCAGGAGACGCAGACGGCGCTGAAACAGCTCCAACAACTCGAACAACAGGTCCAGCAGGGCGAGCAGCTGATCCAGCAAAGCGCTCAGCTCTATAATAGCCTGAACCAACTTTCGAACGTCAACGCTCTTGCGCCGACTTTATCGGCGCCCGGCGTGCGCGGGTTCCTGCCCAATGCGGACGCCTACGTGACGGCCGCCCAAAGCGACCTGTCCGCGCTCGGGGCGTTGGGCGCGAAGGCCCAGGCAATCCGGAACGCCAATCAACTCTATACTGCCCCCGCGAGCGATCCCGTCGGCGCCGACCTGATGGCGGCCGGCAATCGCGCGGCGCTGAACTTGGCGGCCGGGGAGACGGTAGGGGAAACCGGCGCCACGCGCCTGCAAGGTCTTCAGCAGCTGCAGCAAGCCGTCGGCACAGCCCCAGATGCTCGGGCGGTGCTTGACCTTCAGGCACGGCTTTTGGCCGAGCAGGCGATGATCGCAAACGACCAGATGCGACTGCAGGGCCTGGCCATGACCCAATCTGCCCAGGACCAGGTGCAGACTCAGCGCGATCGCGAGCGGGCCGCAGCCGCCAGCCAGACACGCCTATCGCTTTATCAGGGAGCATTCCAATGATCCGCGCGGCCGTCTTGGCGCTGCTGCTGGCGTTGGCCGCATGCGATCCGCCGCCCCATGCCACGGGCTACTTCAAGACGCACCCGCAAGACGCCAGCGCCGTTACAAGCGCCTGCGCCAGTGGCGCGCAGCGTGACCAGGAATGCGCCAACGCCCAGGCTGCGCTCGATCAGATCAAGAGTGAGCACCGTCTCAACCTGTATCGCCGGAGCTTCTAAGATGGCTGGGACATTCCAGATCTTTGAGCCAGCCTACTCCACTATCGACGGCAAGCTCGACACCTTCCTCAACACTGACGCCTCGAATGTCATCGCCCAGGTCGCCAGCCCCATGCAGGCTGGGCTGGTGCTCTATGTGATGCTCTATGGCTTCGCCATCCTGCGCGGCGCGATCTCCGAGCCGATCATCGACTTTGCGATCCGCTCCCTGAAGTTGGCCCTGATCTACATGCTCGCCACCACCGTGGCCTATTCGAGCTGGGTCACGACGCCCCTATTTCAGACCTTTCCGAATGCGCTCACCCAGGCCCTGGGCGGCGGCAGCTCGACCGATCCCGGCACGGCGTTCGATCAGTTCTTCGCCCGCGCCGCCTATCTCGGGGAAAAGATCAGCCAGACCGCCAACATTAGCAATCCGGCGCCCTGGCTCGAAGCGGGTGCGGTCGACGTGATCGGCGGCTTCGCTGCGGCGTTGGGCTTCGGCGTGGTCATTGTGGCCAAGGTCGCGCTCGCGCTGATCATCGCTCTGGGCCCGATTTTCGTGGCCTGTTCCCTGTTCGACGCCAGCCGCCGCTTCTTCTTCGGCTGGCTGAGCCAAGCCGTGAACTATCTCGTCCTGATGGCCCTAATCATCGTCGTGTTCCAGCTGATCCTCAGCGTCGTCGGCGATCAATGGAGCCAGATCGACGGTCAGGATCCAATGGCGGGCGGCTTGCTGTTCATCGGCCTTTGCATCCTCGGCGCTATCTTCTTCCTGCAGACCCCGGCGATCGCCGCAGGCATCGCGGGCGGGGCCAGCGCCGGCCTCGCCGACTTCGGCGCCGCCGCCGCGACGGCCTTCCGCGGCATGCCTCGGTTCGGCGGCGGTGGCGCGAGCCGGGGTGGCCAGACGCAGGCGCCGCGCAATGGCGGGTCTCTCCGTCCAGTCGGGAGCCGAGCTTAAGCCATGCCTCGATATTCCCACCTCATCTTGGCCGCGGCGCTTCTGGCTTCCCAAGCCGCTTGTGCAAGCCATCCCGATCCAACGCCAGCAGTATGCGACGGCAAGCATCGGCGCCCAGCCAATCCCTTTGGCTCGGTCCTACCAAACGCACCTGCGGTCACGCCTGGGGCCGGATCGCCCGCTGAGCCTAGCTCGGTCCCGACCAAGCCCAGTTCCGTCTCGGTACTGGATCTTCATTCCTTAGATCCCTGCGGAGCAGGCGCATGACCGGGGTGAACAGCGGCGACCTGAAGGGTTATTTCGAAGAGGCGCGCCGATGGGACCAAGATCGTCTGGCGTCGGCGGTGAGGTCACGGCGGCTCGCCTGGACAATCGCAGCTTGCGCCGGCGTGCTCGCCTTCGCCGCGGTGGGTGCGGTCACGGCCTTGACGCCGCTGAAATCCGTCGAGCCATTCGTGGTGCGCGTCGATCGATCGACTGGCGCTGTGGATGTTATGACTGGCCTGTCAGGTCAGGATCATCTCACCTACGACGAAGCCGTCAGCAAATACTTTCTTGGGCTCTATGTGCGGACCCGCGAAGGCTGGCTGCCGGAAGCCGCGGAGCAGAACTTCCGCCAGGTGTCGATCCTCTCGACTCCGGCCGAGCAACAGCGATGGGCGGACGACTTCCGCCCGACCAATCCAGAAAGCCCACAGGTTTTGTGGGGCCAAGGCGCAGAGAGCCTGGTGGACATCCACGCCATCAGCTTCATCAGCCCCAAGGTCGCCAGCGTCCGTTTCCATAGGGTCCTGCGCCAGGCGCAGCAGACCACCGAGAGCGATTGGATCGCCACCATCGCCTTCGCCTACACCAAGGCGCCGATGGCTGAAGCCGATCGTCTCCGCAATCCGCTCGGCTTTCAGGTGATCTCCTACCGCTCCGACCCAGAGGTGGTTCGATGAGCCGATCCAGGCCCTGCGTTCTCGCAGTTTTCCTCGCCATCGGCATCGCGCAGCCGGCCTGGGCGGTCGAGACACCCAAACCTGGTTCGCTAGACCGGCGAATGCGGACGATCGACTATGATCCCCAACAGGTCGTGCGTGTAATTGGTGTCTATCGAACCGCCACCCAGATTCTGTTCGGTGAAGATGAAACGATCCTGCATGTCGCGGTGGGCGACGCCACGGCATGGGAGGTTGCAGCTGAAAAGAACATCCTCTTCATCAAGCCCAAAGCCGCGCACGGCCTGACGAACCTGATCGTGACCACCAGCCGAGCCGCGGGGGCGACCCGCGACTACACCTTCGAACTCGCCACGCTTCCCTATGACGAAGCTCAGACAGTCTATGTGCTGCGCTTTCGCTATCCCTTGGACCAGAAAGCCCAGGCGACGGTAACCTTTTCAGCCGAGGAGCAGGCGCTTCGCGATAAGCTGACCGCGCTGCAGCTGGAGCGCGGGGTCGTCGAGGGCGTCCGCAATCTGGCTTACAGCGTCCAAGGTTCAGTCGCGCTGCAGCCATCGGAGGTCTCCGACAATGGCCGCTTCACCATCCTGCGTTTCCCCGCAGGGCAAGTGATTCCGACGATCTATCAGGTGACCCCGGACGGAACGGAGAGCCTCGCGCCCTTCGATGTCCGCGGTGAATTCATGGTCATCCATGGCGTCAGCCGGCAGCTACGCCTGCGCCGGGGTCGTGACGTGCTCTGCATCTATAATGAGGAGCCGCCATCGGCAGGTGTGGACCTGGGCACCGGCACCGCTTCGCCACAGGTCGATCGGACCGATCGCTCCGCCGCCCTCCCGGCGCCAAAACCAGGAAGTCAGCCATGACCGACACCGGGCTTTCCTCCGAAGCCGCGGTTGCGGGTTCATCTCCGGCACCCCAGCCGCCGCCTCTAGAACGTACAATCTCGCCCATCGCCGGCCGTCTCGGCGGCGGCATGACCGGCCGCGTCATGACAATGGCCGCGCTTGCCGCTGGGTGCGGCGTCGTCGCATTTGCAACGTGGCGGCACGGCCCGACCAGGGTCAAAACGCCAGTAGAACCGGCCGCCCAAGTGGTGCCGTTCCAACCCGCCTCCTCTGACCCGGTCGTTTCGGCTGCGCCTACGCTCGCCAAACCCGGCTCAGATCCGCCGTCCCTGTCTGGCGGCGCAGTTATACCAGCGCCTGCCGCTTCGGCCGATGGAAGCGGAACCGCCCCTGCCAGCCAGACCGCCGCGCAGGCGGCCATCCAGGCCAGGGCCGCTCAAATCCAGGCGATCCGCTCGGCGCCGATCCTGGCCTTCAACGGCGGCGACCAGGCTGGCTTCTCGGGCGGTTTAGCGTCGTCAGACATAGGTGCTGCCGCCGGACAGGCTGCTCACGCGGCGCATGCGCCGACCGAATTGGACCAGCTGCGCCAGGGGTCGCCCATTGGCTTGGTGCGCGCTAGCCGCCTCCCCGACCGCAGCTTCCTCATCACCGCCGGGACGTCGATTCCCTGCACTCTGCAGACCGCCATGGATACGGCCACGCCTGGCTATGTCAGCTGCCTGATCGGCCAGGACGTCTATTCGGATAACGGCGCGGTGGTCCTGATGGAGAAGGGCTCCAAGGTTCTCGGCGAATACCATTCGGGGATGCGACAGGGTCAAAGCCGTCTGTTCGTGCTCTGGACCCGGGCCGTCACACCTGGCGGGGTGGCGATTGGCCTGGCCTCACCAGCCAGCGACGCGCTCGGTCGCGCCGGCTTCGATGGCGATATCGACACCCACTTCTGGGATCGTTTTGGCGGGGCCTTGATGCTGTCCATCGTCGATGACAGCACCGCCGCCGTCGCCACCCGCGCCGATCCGAACGGCGAAACCGTCCGCGTGCCTTCGGACGCAGCGGCGGTGTCCCTGCAGAATTCCATCAACATTCCGCCGAACCTGAAGAAGCCCCAAGGCGCCCAAGTGGCGATCTTCGTCGCTCAGGACTTGGACTTCTCGACGGTTTACGCCTTGAAATCGCGGTAACCCATGGCGAGCGATACGACGGTTCTTGATCACTATCTGGCCCCGCTCCGGCGATATCTTGAGCCGCCGGATGTGACCGAACTGGTGGTCAACCGGCCAGGCGAATTCGCTGTAGAGCGGCTGGGCGGCTGGCGATGGCACGACGCGCCCGAGCTGACCGAGGCTGCATTGCGACCATTGGCTATCGCAGCCGCGGCCGTCACCACCCAGGACGTCACCGCCGAGACGCCGATCTGCTCCACGATGCTGCCCAGTGGCGAGCGTTGCCAGATCGTCCTCCCGCCCGCCGCTGAGCACGTGTCGCTTACCTTGCGCAAGCCCTCAGCGACCACCTTCGGCATGACTGACTTCGTTCAGACGGGCTTATTCGAAGGGCTTGGCCTATCGGTTGGCGCGCTGAAGCCCGAAGAGACTGAACTGATCGCCAGACGGGACGCCGGCGACTGGTCGGGGTTTTTTGAAACGGCTGTTCGCGCCCGCAAGAACATTCTGATCTCGGGCGCGACTGGTTCCGGCAAGACGACATTCGCCAAGGGCTTGATCCAGCTGATTCCAGGGCATGAGCGCCTGCTCACCATCGAGGACGCCCGCGAGCTGGTGGTCCCACACAGGAACGTGGTCCATCTGCTCTACGCCAAGGATGGTCAGGGCCTGGCCCACATCGGCGCGAAGCAGCTCTTGGAAAGCGCCTTACGGATGCGACCCGACCGCATCCTGCTGCAAGAGCTGCGCGACGGAACCGCGTTCTTCTACCTACGCAATGTCAATTCCGGCCATCCCGGTTCGATCACCACCATCCATGCCGACAGCGCCGCCCTGGCCTTCGAACAACTCACCTTGCTGGTGAAGGAAAGCGAAGGTGGGCGGGATCTAGCCCGCGACGATATCCGCGCCTTGCTACACCTGCTCGTCGACGTCGTGGTGCAGATGAAACGCGTAGAGGGCCGCTTCCGCATCACCGAGGTCTGGTATGAGCCGCTTCGCAAGCGCGCCTTGGCCGCTTAGGGCCGCCTATATCGGCTTCCTCATCATAATGGCCGCAGGTCTGCTGCTGGCCCTCACGGCGGCGATCGCCCTGGCCGGCCTGCATCGCCTATCGGCCCGATTGGACCCGGCCGCTGTTCCGGTCTGGTTTTGGTATTTCCGCGACGATGCCCTGGTCCAGCGCTGGCTTGGGGCCGGCTTGCTTGTCGCCCTGAGCGTTTCAGGCGCCGCAGCCCTGGCGATCTCGAAATCGCTGCGGCCTCCGCTGCACGGCGCAGCGCGCTGGGCGAGCGAAAGTGAGATAATCGCGGCCGGGCTCAGAGCCAAACAAGGGATCATACTTGGCCGCAAGGGAGGCAGGCTGCTGGTGTTCGGCGGCCCCGAGCACGTGATGCTTCACGCTCCGACGCGCTCGGGCAAAGGTGTCGGTGTCGTCATCCCCAACCTCCTGACTTGGCCTGATTCTGTCGTGGTGCTCGACGTCAAGCAGGAGAACTGGGAGGCCACCGCCGGCTTTCGCGCCACCCACGGGCAAGAGATGATCCTGTTCGATCCCCTCGGCACGAAAGGACGTACGGCCCGGTTCAACCCGCTGGGCCATATCGACCGGACCGATCCCACGGTCGTGCTAGATGAGCTGCAGAAGCTCTCGGTGATGCTGTTCCCTGCCCCGGATCGCACCGATCCCTTCTGGGCTGAAGCGGCGCGCACGGGCTTCATAGGTGTCGGCGCCTACATCGCCGAAACACCGGAGCTGACCTTCAGCCTGGGCCAGATCCACTCCGAGCTGACCCATGGTGACCCGAAGACGCGTTTGCCATCAATCGTGGCCGCGCGTGCGAGCACCGGACGGCCGCTGTCGTTCGGTTGCGGCAGCGCGCTCGCCGACTTCTGCTCGGCTTCGGACAATACCTTCGCAGGCGTGAAACAAACCATCACCGCCAGGATGGGACTGTGGCTGAACCCTCGCGTGCGCGCCGCCACAGACGCCAGCGATTTCGATCTGCGTGCATTGCGAACGCGGCGGATGTCACTCTATCTCGGCGTCACGCCCGACAACCTCCTTCGGGTCGCCCCACTCTATAATCTGTTGCTCCAACAGCTCGTGGACCTGAACACGCGCGAACGACCAGCGCAGGGGCGGCATCCGGTTCAAGTGCTAATGCTGCTCGATGAGTTCGCCAGGCTAGGCCACGCCTCCGTCATCGCCCACGGTTTCTCCTATGTCGCCGGCTACGGCCTTCGGCTGCTGCCGGTCCTGCAAAGCCCGGCCCAGTTGCGCGCCGAATATGGGCCAGATCTGGCGGAGGAAATCATGGCCAACTGCGGCGTCGAGATCGCCTTCGCGCCCAAGGAATTGAAGGTTGCTCAGGATCTCTCCGAACGGCTGGGATCCTGGACCTACCCCAGCCGGGCCAGGAGCCGCCCCGCGCTGCTGTCCAGCGGCCGCTGGAGCACGACGGAGTCGGATCAGCGCCGGCCGCTCATGCTGCCTCAGGAGCTGATGCTCATGCCGTCAGACAATCTGCTGGTGTTCAAAGCCGGCTTGCCGCCGGTTCGTGGCCGCAAAATCGCCTATTGGCGAGAGAAGGCCTTCACCGTGCGGGTGGTCCCGCCGCCATCCGTCGCCGCCCATCGCGGAGTCGCTTCGACCGCCAAGCCCGCGCCCGTCGCCATTCCAGCCTCGTCCACCCAGGAACCGCCGCGAGATTCGACCATGGACGACCTGACCCTGGACATGGTGATCCCTGTGCTTGACGCCGCGGGGCTGGAACCATTGCCCGCGGAAGGCGCGAGCCCCGAGCAGGTGGAGGCCTGGGTCGAGCGGTTCATCGATGCATCCGCCCAAACAAAGGTTCAGGAGGCCGGCCATGGCCGATAATCTTGAAAAGTCAAACACCCTGTCTCCCCGCCCCGGAAATCGGTCGGTCGCCCGCGGCGACGTTCCTGAGGCGCTCGGGCGACGCTACTTCACCGATGACCGCGGAGGCGCAGGTGTGGGCTTTTATATCGACGCCACCACGCAAAGAGCGGCCTTCCGAGACGAGGGCCGCCGGCTCGTCACCGACCGAGCCGATCCCAACGCCATCTGCGACATGGCCATCGTCGCCCAACACCGGGGTTGGACGGTCGTCACCGCCCGCGGATCAGCTGAGTTCCGACGCGAGGCCTGGCTGGCGGGGCGCACCATAGGCGTCGAGGTTCGCGGCTATAGCCCGACCGAACGCGATGTGCAGGAGCTGGATCGGCGCCTGAACACACAAGAACGACTTAGGCGGCGGCGCGAGGATGAGCCCGCTCGTGGCGCCCCAATAGAGCGCCAGCAAAATGCCGCTCAGATGGATTTCGGCGCACGATCGCGGCTACAGATAGCCGAGATGGTCGTTCGCAGTCGCGTGGAAGATCAAGGGACTCAAGACCGGCTCTTGGGCGCAGCGAGGCGACGGATCGCAGACTGGTTAGAGCAAGGCGCGCGGTTTGAGCCGCTCCTGCGCCATGATCGTGCAGGACAAGAGCGAATGCGTTAAATTAGATTTATAGGTTTATCGACGCTTCATAGCATAAATACAATATTATCTCACAGCATGAGAAATGAGATAAACGGACCCACACTATCTCCCGAAAGGCGTATCAAACTCGGCTTTGCGGGTCTTACATACGCCAAAAGGAGTGATCAAGGCACGGCCTCTGCGACGCCGGGAAGCTATTACCGCAAACCATTGATTTTATTTGAATGTTTCTAGTTCGGCACCCATAAATACAATCAACCGCATCAAGGCTCGTTTCACCAAAAATCCCCACACCGCGCCTCATAATAGAAGACGAAATCTTCTGTTGATACAGCATTGCCCGTTAGCCATTAACTCATATATAGCGAGATGAATTGGCGCTCGCCCTGCACTTCAGCTGCATCGGCCTCTAGCCTTCAATCATTGGGGCACCATCCAGCGGCTCATTCTCGCGAACCGAAAGGTCGCTCGCCGCCTCAGTCCCAAAGTTTTCAGTCGTCTTTCAGAGGAAATCCATTTCCCGATTTCACGACCTCGGCATTCGACATCCGACTGCCCTCCGCCGCATGGCTCGCGTGCACCTTAGCATTACGTGCAAGCAGCCTATCATTTATACGCGCGCTTTGGGGTTCAGCGAAACCTTGGCTGGCAGCTTGTTCCTGGCGCCCCTGCTTAGATCGGCCATTGAAGCCCTGTTGGAGGCTGAAGAACGCGACAAGTCACCGTCCTGTTCAGTCGACGGTCGCGCCTCAGCGTGCAAACAGCGGATATGAGGGCCTTCCTCCGGCCAACCCAAAAAGAACATTTGATTTCGCCCGGAAAATGCGCCGCCTTCTCTGCTGAACGGAACCTGCGGCGCTGAAAGGCGTCAATGCAGGGGCCAGGCTAAGGGGCGATCTATTGAAAAGACGAGTGGCCATCGCAATTCCGGCCCGCAACGAGGCGGAGCAGATTGAAGGCTGCCTGCGGCGGCTCTTGGCCATGCCCAGGGATCCGCGCGCGGCGTCATTCCAGATCGTGGTCGTGGCCAACAACTGCGCCGACGCCACCGCTTCAAAAGTGCTGCGCTGTCCTGGCCCTATCCAGTTGGTCGAAATCACCTTGCCGCCGGAGCGGGCCAATGCCGGCCATGCGCGCAAAGCCGCCCTGGACGCGGCGGCGGGATGGCTGGGGCGGCCGCAGGACGTCTTGCTGAGCACCGACGCCGACACCCATGTCGCGGCCGACTGGCTGTCGCGCACCCTGGACCATCTCGACGCCGGCTATGACGCCGTCGCGGGCCTCGCCAGGCTGAAGGGGACGGAACTGCGCCTGCTGGCCCCGCGACATCGCCTGCGCCTGGCTCAACTGCGCAAATACGAGGCCGCGCTGGCCTATCTCCGCGCGCCGGGCGCCGACGCCGAACCGTGGCCTCGCCACTATTACGAAGGGGGCGCCAGCATCGCCCTGACCGCCGGGCGCTATCTGCGAATGGGCGGCGCGCCCACTCCCGCCATCGGCGAGGACAAGGCCCTGTTTGATGCCGTGCGCACCCAAGGCGGCAAGGTGCGCCATGCGCCCGACGTGAAGGTCTACACCTCCTGCAGGCTGACGGGACGCGCCACCGGCGGCGCTTCGGATACGCTGGACCATTGGGGGCGGCAGGACGACCACGAACCGATCTATCAAGTCGATCCGCTCAATACGGCCCTGGGCCAACTGGCGACCGGGCGCGCAAGCCTGAGTTTCGCCGAACTGCCGCAAGAGATTCTCAAGGCACGGGCCCTGGTCAACATCGCCAGGTCCGGAGCGGCCCTGGCCCAGGCTTGCTAATCACCGGCGGCTGAAGTCCAGCGCCACAGATCAAGCCGGTAATCCTGGGTACGCGAAGCCCTCTCGACTCTGATCCAGTCAGCGAGCAAGACGCGCAGGCTTTCGACCGCGTCGTCGCCGGATTTCGGATAGTCGGTTTCGCCCAGCCAGTGAACCAGCAGGACGCGGCCCCCTGGCCGGATCTGCGACCGGATCATGCCCGCAGCACGGTCCAAGTCCGCATCATCCCAATAGTAGACCACCTCGGAAAGCAGAATCAGGTCGAACGGCCCCGGCAGGCGATCGTCGATGGAGCCAACGTGCTGGAACCGCACATTGGGCTGACCGATGCAGCGCCCCCGAGCTTGGTCCAAGGCCTTAGCGGACACTTCCGTCGCCGTCAGCCTGCCGCATCGCGACGCCAATCTGTGTGTCAGCACACCGATCGAACAGCCCACCTCCAGTGCGTGCTCGATGGCTTCATCATTGAGCGCCGCGAGAGTCGCCTCGTATTTGGCGTGCTCATAGGGGCTTGAGGCGAACCCCCATGGATCGCTCGCCGCGCCGTACAGGCCTTCGAAATAGGCTGGCGGCAGCGTGTGGGATTTTCTCATCGCCGCCGCTCCAGAAAGAGTTCGGTCGGCCGATCGGTCAGGGCCGCCAGTTCGGACGGTATAACGAAACTGGCCTTGGCCCCACTGATCACCTGCCCCATCTGGGTGGCGTGTTGGGCCAGGGCCCGGCGACGGCGACCCACGTGGCTGGCGCAGTCCAAGGCCCAGATGCGCGCCGCGCCGTGACGCGCGGCGATTTCGATGTCGCTCCAGCCCCAGACGATGAACTCCATCACCACACAGGGTTGGGACAGCCGATCCGCCAGCGCATGAGCCAGACCCAGCGCCGCCTGATGATCGCAATGGGCCTCTCCCTCCATCGGCGCCCAGACGCTGCGTGGGCGGAATGACTGGGTCCAAGCGGTCAGGGTCTGCAGGCTGAGGTCATAGGCGACGTCGCCCGGCGCATAAGGCTTTGCGTCGGGCCAATTCAAAAACAGTACGTCGTCCGCAGGCACGCCCAGGATCGCCAAGGCGTTCAAGGCCTCGCGCCGGCGCTGCGCGGCGAGACGCGTTGGCGGCCAGTCCGGCGCGCCGGCGTGCGAGGCCGAGCCATCCGTCAGATAAGCCACCCGCCGCCGCAGGCCGAGATCGCTGGCCGCAGCCAGCAAGCCGCCACATCCCAGGGTCTCGTCATCGGCGTGAGGGGCCAGGATCAGCAGCGGCGACAGCGCCTCGAGGGCGGCCAGGTCGAGAGCTTCGGCCGCAGCCGACATCTGCGCCCAGGCGGCCTGCCCCAAAGGCGTCACCATAGCGGATCGTCCGCCCATGCGTCCGTCGCCAGCACCCCCTGGGCGGCTCGATCGAGGGCCTGATCGGGGACCGGCTGGCGCAGATAGAGCCCCAGGTCGCGGCAGGCGACATCCAGGGGATGGTCGTTGAAGAAGGCCCGCGTCCCCACGGACCGTGCGGCGGCCTCCATGGCCTCGAAGCCGGCGTTCTCCACCACGCCGCGGGCGAACAGCACCATTGTGATCGCCTCGGCCCCGGCGTCTGCGGCCTCGGCGCGCCGCGCCGCTTGCCTGACCCAGAGCAGGGCCCCGCGGCATGCGGCATAGGCCTTGCCGAACCGGGCGCGATGGATGGGATCCTGCGCCGCCCGCGAATTGACCAGATGATCACGCAACAGCCCCAGCACACGCTCCACGCCGCCCAGCTGAACCGCGGCGAAACGCCAGGCGCCCGCCGAAAACCGCGGCTCGCACAGGTAATCGTCAGGACGGCCCAGGCGGTGCTCCGCATCCGCCGGCAGGCCTGTCAGGTCGTAAAGCCCACTCACCGTCGCGCGCATGCCTCGCACGCTCCAGGCCGATCCATCCGCTCGGGCGGCGTCCCCCGCGTCCGCGATCACCATCTGCCGGCGGCCGTCGCTGAGCCGCCCGGTGACGATCGCGCGGTCGATATGGCCGGCGCCGGTGGCGTAGGACTTGGACCCATGCAGCCGTGCCGCTTCGCCCTCACCCCGGATCTCGACACCGGGCGCGGGCTCGGTGTTCCACACCCCATAGACCTTGCCGTGGGCGAGGTCGGCCGCAAGCATCCGGCGTTGGACCGGACTTCCATACCACTCGACCAGCCGTGCGCCATTTACGTGGCCCTCGAATATACGACCCAGACTGAGATTAGCCCGGCCCAAGAGGCGGAACGCGTTCAGCAACGCTATGGGATCGACGACCGGACCGGCAAAGATCTCCAACGCCCCACAGCCCGCGAGCAAAGCCACATCCTCCGCGGGAAAGGCTCCCCGCGCATCGAGATCACCGAGATGCGCGCTGAATTGGGGCGCTAAAGCCCACAGCCGCTCCAGTCCTCGCCGGGCCTGATCTTCTGATGAGATGGGGGCGGGCGTGTCCAGGCTGAGCAAGGCTCAGACCTCCGGCATCAAGCGAAACAGGCTTAAACCGACAAATCCAACCCCAGCGTCGCGGGGCCGGTCGCGGCGCGTAGAACCATCGCTGGGAAAGGTTTGTTCGGCGACCATTGCCAATTCTGACGTTTCAAGCAAAGGATCAACGCTTCCTGCCCAAGGACGATCCGAACCCTTCGATTTTTCGAAAGCAAGCAAGCGCGGAGCCCTAGAGACGGGCTCCGCGCAGCTCAAGGCTTAGGCTAAGACCTACTTGGCCTTCGACTTGCCATGCGCCTGCGAAGACGTTTCATGAGCCTTAGTAGAATGACTGTGAGCTTCGTCCGCATGCTTGGCGGCAGCGGCGGTGTCGCCCTTGTCATGATGTTCGGCGGCGGCGCGATGCGACTTGGCCGCCGCTTCGTGGTGGTCGGCGGCCGCCTTATGAGTGGTGCTAGCCATGGTTTCTTCCTCGTTTTTACGCGATAGGCTCGCGTTGCCGTTCGGACGTCGCTGTCCTGTCCGCCCCCGACGGAAGTCGAGGACGGCATTGCGTCGGCGCGGCGCCCAAGCGCGCGCCTGTGAAGATCACGGAACCAGCCGCACCCACGGCTCACGTTCCCAGATGCGGCCGGCGGCGGCGCGCGTGAGGAAGTCATCCACCGACGACAGCTCCAGCGAGACTAGGCCGGGGTCGTTTTCCGGATTGGCGTCTACGCCAGCCTTCACCAGCATCGGCGCGGCTGTGGGCAAGTAGCCGACCACCTTCAGGTGGCCGTAGGCGTCGCGCAGGAAGTTCACGGCCTCCGCTTGCAGCGCCATCTGTGCGCCGCCCTGCAGCGACGGCGCCAGCGCCACCACATCGAACAGCACCGAAGGACCGCCTTCGACCTTGTGGTCCACAGCCAGCAGGTCGCCCTGCGCGGTAAGCACGCCTCCGACCGCCGGACCGACGATCTGCAGCTTGGCGCCGGCCGCGATGACGGCTTTGCGCAGGGCCTCGACCAGATCGCCGTCGACACCCTCGCTGACCAGACAGCCGATCTTGCGGCCTTCCAGGGAAGGCTTGGCCTTGGCCAGAATGCTGAGCGCCGGAGACAGCGCCATATCCTTGGCGTGAATGGGCGCGGGCGCCGGCGGAACGGGATCGCGCACGCCGAGGGCGGCGCCGACGCGGGCGGCCAGGGCTTCGTCGATATTGGCCAAGCGCGCGAGCACGGCCAGCCGAACCCTCGGCGTCAGGCACTTGCTGAGCTCGAAGGCCAGGGCCGCCACGATGTGGTTCTGCTCTGGCGGAGTCTGGCTGAGGAAGAACAGGCGCGCCTGCGTATAGTGGTCGGCGAAGGTCTCAGGTCGAACCCGCAGTTGGTCGCCGGCCTCTGGCGCGCCAAAGGTGTGATAGCCGGGTTCGGTCGACGCGCGGGCGATGTCCGGCCCAAGGCTCGACGGCTCATAATTCACCTGCCCCGTCGGCACACCCATCTGCATGTGGCCATCGCGCTGCAGGTTGTGGAACGGGCACTTGGGTGCGTTGATCGGAATCTGGTGGAAATTGGGGCTGCCCAGCCGCTTGAGCTGGGTGTCCAGATAGGAGAACAGCCGGCCCTGCAGCAGCGGATCGTTGGTGAAGTCGATCCCCGGCACCACATTGGCGGTGCAATAGGCCACCTGTTCGGTCTCGGCGAAGAAGTTGGTCGGGTTGCGGTCCAGCACCATGCGGCCGACCACACGCAGCGGAACTAGCTCTTCCGGAACCAGCTTGGTGGCGTCGAGCACGTCGAAGTCGAAGCCGTCGGCCTGTTCCTGGCTAAAAGTCTGCAGGCAGAACTCCCACTCCGGAAAATCGCCGGCCTCAATCGCCTCCCATAGGTCGCGGCGGTGGAAGTCCGGATCCGCGCCGTTGATCTTCAACGCCTCGTCCCAGATCACCGACTGCGAGCCCAGTTTGGGCCGCCAGTGGAACTTGACGAAGGTAGAGTCGCCTGCGGAGTTGATCAGGCGGAAGGTGTGGACGCCGAAGCCCTCCATCATCCGCAGGCTGCGTGGGATCGCCCGGTCGGACATGATCCACATGATCATGTGCATGCTCTCGGGCGTCAGCGAGATGTAGTCCCAGAACGTATCGTGCGCCGTCTGCGCCTGCGGAAACTCACGGTCGGGGTCTTGCTTGGCGGCGTGGATCAGGTCGGGGAACTTGATCGCGTCCTGGATGAAGAAAACCGGGATGTTGTTGCCGACCAGATCGAAGTTGCCCTGCTGGGTGTAGAACTTCACCGCAAAGCCGCGGACATCGCGGGCCAGGTCCGACGAACCCTTGTTGCCGGCCACGGTGGAGAAGCGGGTGAACACCGGCACGCGGTCTCCCGGCCGCTGGAGGAAGACGGCGCTGGTCACGTCGGCGCAGCTCTCGAGGCATTCGAAGAAGCCATGGGCGGCTGAGCCGCGGGCGTGCACGACCCGTTCGGGGATGCGCTCATGGTCGAAGTGCATGATCTTTTCGCGCAGGATGAAATCCTGCAGCAGCACCGGTCCGCGAGCGCCGACCTTCAGCGAATTCTGGTTGTCGCTGATCGGCACGCCCTGATTGGTGGTCAGCTGGTCCTGGAGGCTTTCCGCCTGCTGGTGCAGCTCCCCGCCCTGACCGACCGGTACTTCCAACGTCGTCACTGGCGGTTCATCGCCCGACAGGTGACGCGCAGATTTCGGATCGGCGGGCTGCGGCTTGGACGGCTTGGCCATGGGAAGTCCTTTCGCCGCAAAGCGGCTCGGTCTTGAAGGCGGATCAAATGGTGGCGGCGGGGCTGAGCTGCTCAAGAAGCTCGGCCTTGCGCTGCGCCAGCTTCTCGCCGAGGGCGGCCAGATCGAGACCGGCCGCCCGCACCTCTGGGAACAGCTCGTTCTCTTCTTCTTCGACGTGGTGGCGCACCTGCTCGCTCAGCACCTTGACCTTGGCGTTGAACAGGGGCTGCCCGGGCCGCATCGCCTCGATCTGCGCGATCAGCGTCTTGGCGCCCATGTGCTCGACTACCGCTTCGTCAAGCAGATCGGAGTCGCCGGTCTCTTCGCGCGCCGGCGGGTAGAACAGCTCTTCCTCGATCTGGGTGTGGACCTTGAGGGCCATGCAAATCTGCGCCGCGAGATCGGCCTTTTTCTCGTCGTCGTCGGCGATCTCGAACTGATCGAACAGCGCCTCGACCGCCCGGTGATCGTTTTCGAGCAGCGTGATGGCGTCGGCCGCGTCCAAAGGCGCGGCGGCCACACGCGTTGATTTGCGCGCCATCGCCTTCGAGGCCTTGGTGGTCTTGGTCGTAGCCATGGGCTCTCTCTGTCGATGGACCAGAAGAACCCGTGGCGAGGAGACGGCGTTGCCTTCGATTAACCCAGGTTATGTCGATTGACGGCCTGCGGCGGCCAGGCTTGCCTGTGATCGTCAGCCAAGCTGCCGCCGGAGGGAACCGGCGCAGGCTCGTCCGTCAAATAAAGATAAGAGGGGTCGAACTGGCCGCGGCGCACCAGGGCGGCATGGTCTTGGATCACCACCCACCCATCCTTGAAGACGCATAGGCCGCCGTCCCGCAACGCCTTCAACACGCGGCTCATGTGCACGCTGGTCACGCCGCAGGCCTCGCCTATGTCCGCCTGAGTCAGCGGCAGCGGATAGCGGGTCAGCTCACCCTCTCCCACCGCCTGCATGCGCGCGCCGGTCTCGGCCAGGAAATGGCAGACGCGCCCGATCGCATCAAGACGGCCCAGCCGAAAGATCCATTCGCGGTGCATCGCCGCGTCCAGCAGCGTGGCGAACCACAGCTTTCGCATCAGTTCGGCGTCCTGTTCGACCAGAGCCTTGATTGCGGTGTGCGACATGATCCCGACCTCGGCGTCGGACAAAGCGGCGATGTCGTGGTCAAGCTGCCTCATCGGATAGGCGTGCAGATCGACCAGGTCTCCGGCGACGTGGAGTGAAACGAACTGGCGATGACCTCGACGGTCGTCCACGTGACGGCTCAGAAAACCCTTGATCAGCAGGGTGCTGTGCTCCAGCGGCTCACCCTTGCGCGCAAGCAGGCTACGAGCAGACACCATGCGCACCTCTCTGATCGCGCCCTCCAGGCGGGCGCGTTCCAAAACCGTCAGCGGGGCGATCCTGCGCCCCATCAATACGCGTTCGGTCAGCACCACCGTTCTTCCTTTTGCTTGGTAGGCTTACATCGACGGTCCGCGATCATGGTTCGCGATGAAACACGACTGCGGCCGAAGCCACCCGTCCCGTCTCGCAGAGATCAAGCCAAGAACACGCTGAGCGCCTCAAATACTTCATCCGGCCGTTCTTCTTGCAAGCTATGTCCGCAATCGAGGGCCCGGCCGCTGACTTCGAGCGCCCGCTCTCGCCATGTCTGCAGCACGTCGAACTGCCGCGCGATCACGTCCTTCCCGCCCCAGAGGGCCAGCAAAGGGACCTCGATCCGCAGGTCGGCGTCGGCGGCGTCATGGTCGAGGTCGATCCCCGCCGCGGCTCGGTAATCCTCACAGATCGCGTGCACGGTTTCGGGCTTGTCGTAGCACCGCAGATATTCGGCGAAGGCCTCGGGCTCGACCGCCCCCGGCGTCTTGATCTGGCCGCCCAGATGGTCACGCAGGAAGAAGGTCCGGTCGCCATTGATCATGTGTTCGGGCAGCGGCTCAGGCTGGATGAGGAAGAACCACCAGAAGTGGCTGGTGGCGAAGACCTTATCGGTGTGGGCGTACATGGTGGCCGTGGGCGAGATGTTGAACAGGGCCAGCCGCGAGACGGCGTGCGGATGATCCAGAGTCAGGCGATGGGCGACGCGCGCGCCGCGGTCGTGTCCGACCAGGGCGAACCGTTCGTGGCCCAGGGCGCGCATGACGGCGACCTGGTCGCGGGCCATGCGGCGCTTGGAATAGGCATGGTGGTCGCCGCCGCCTTGCGGCTTGCTGCTGTCTCCGTAACCTCTCAGATCGGCGGCGACCACCGCGAACCGCTCGGCCAACTGGGGTGCGATCTTGCGCCAGGTGATGTGGGTGTACGGATGACCATGAAGCAGGAGCACCGGCGCCCCCTCGCCCGCGACTGCAGCCCGGATGCTCACGCCGTCGCCGACGTCGATATCGTACAGCACAAACCCTGGCATCAGCGGTGCAGCGCCCCGCGCAGTCACCAGCGACGCGGAGAAGGCGCTTTGTCGGGCCTCGGATTGGGCGGGCATGAATGTGCTCCTATCTAAGCAAACCTATGAACTCTCGATTTGCCATCCCGGCGCCAATGGCGCAGCTCGATCAGCCACCGTCAGTCACCGGCTGTCGCTGGAGGACGCGCCCGGCGCCTACAAGAACTTCCACGACAACCAGGACGAATGGACCAAGGTGGTCCTGAGCCCCAACTGAGGTGGCGCGCGATGACGCTTGATCTGGATCTCCTGGCTCAGCGCATGACTGAGGCGGGCGCCATAGAGGCCTAGCAGGATCACCGCGATCGCCAGAACGACCAAGCCGTACCTGACCAGGATCAGTCCACCGTCCTTCCGTCGAGCGCCCTGATCTGGCGGGCCGGTTGAAATGCCCGCTCACGCAATCCGCTAAGCTATTGGAATAAGAATAGAGATTAGTATAATCAAATTAAATATTTTCGGTAACTCCTTATTATAGGACCGGCCGCATAAGCAGTGTCGACAGATAAACAAGAACTAACTCAAAATTCTTGCATTATACTTTTGCCATATTCACATTTCAGAGAACATTAAACGATAAAAATGCTTTAGCCGCAGCGACACTATAAAGCCAATATTGCAAATCCAGGCCTATATATCCATGAAATTAACAATAATGATGAACCAAACTGCGAGAAGATGTCGCAGGGACGTCAATTTCATCATCCATTATTCATAATAGCTGACGCTGCAGCTCAATAGGGAGCATAACCATGGCGTCCGACGTCAGCGCAACGATTGATCAGACCAATAGCGCGAGCTTTGCGAACGTTTTAGATATCTTGGCCTGGGAAATAGAGCTTGCAGGAGCTCGATGCTTGAAACTCGACAATCTTATCGGTGAAATGCTGGCGGACATGCGCCCCGAACAATCGTCGACTTTGGCCCACAGCATGCACTTGGTTGACCTGCTCACACAGCATCTGACTGGATTATCGGCTTTTTCACGGGCCATGAGCTGCGAACCTCAAGCCAACGTAGAAGCACCCTTCGGTAAAGCCGTGGCCACCATCACGCTCGGGGCCCTAGCTGATCGGCTTTGTGGCGCACTGGGCGGTAGCGAGCGCGGAATCAATGATTGTGCCGAGTCAGGCGATCTCGATCTTTTCTAAGCAGTGGGAGAATAAACATGAATCTTGAGGCTCAAGGCCGCCGCATCGTCATCGCTGACCATGACCGCACTATTCTTGAATTATTGCAGATCCGTTTAAGTCTTGCGGGTTACGAAACCCATGTGGAGCGATCGGGCTGCGCAGCGCTGCAAACCATCCGCAGGGTTCGGCCAGCCGGCTTAGTAATTGATTGCAATTTACCTGAATTAAGCGGCCTTGGCATACTGAATACATTGAACAGCTCACGCGCAGCCGCGCCCCTGACCCTTATCATCGGCTATAAGCTCGCCCCAAGCGACGTCGACAATGCGATCAAGCTTGGGGCCAAGGATTGCATAGCCAAACCTTTCAGCGGCGCTGATGTTATCGAACGTGTTGGACGTATGTTTCGCAGACATCGCCCTGAGCAGACCTTAATACCGCCCATTCAACGCCAGGCGCTCACACCTCCACCACCGGCGATGATGATCTAGGCGCCACTTCAGTCGATATGAATAATTACCGAATACAGCGGAAATCATCCGAACTATCCGCCCCTAATATTCAATCCAATCCCGTTAAATAGTAAGCAATGACTCAGCAATAAGGCCTTTCATCACCCCTTTAGCGGCCTTACCGCGATCGGAATATACGAAATACGCCCCAGTGCGCTTTCGTTCTGCTCCGCTCTAGAGGAAATCATTGCGGGATCACCATGAATATAGCGAGCGCCAACGACATAATCATTCAATTTAGTAGCGAAATTCATGATGCAGCGCTTTGGAGACGGAACGATGGCCACCCATGACAATCGAAGGCCAAGCGAAGTTCGGACCGCTGAACTCGCAATCAGCAGCTCCACAAAGCTCTCCGCCGGCCGATAGCCATAACCCCTCAAGGTCGCCGCATTAAAGGCCATTATCAGATCATAAGAGCACGATATTTAAGGAATTGGACATTACAGAAAGGCTTAATCACGCTATATCTTGAATAATTATCCACACCTCCACTATTGAGAAATTATTTAGGCATTACCGCTCAGAATTTGCTTGGATTTCGGTATGGGCCTGGGCGGGGTCAGAACCAAGATCCGAGTCGAACCTCAATACGCGTTTCAATATAACGGTCAAATCTTCTTGCAGAAACGGTTTGGCCAAGCGCGGAAGGATTTGACTTGCGCCTGCCTCAGTATTCAGATCAGCATAACCGGAAGCCAACACGATTGGCAGCTTAGGACGCATGGCGGAGATGCGGTGAGCCAGTTCCAATCCTGTCATGCCCGGCATGGCATAGTCGGTGATCACCAGATCCACCTCTTCGCCCGCCTCCAGCACCGCTAACGCTTCATCGGCACAATGAACGTCGATCACGATATGACCGAGGTCTTCCAACATGGCAGCCGTTGCTTTGCAAACAAGCGCGTCATCATCAATCAACAAAATGCGCCGTTTGTCCAAAGGGATGGACGACGCTTTGGAGACAGTCTCCTGATGAGTGGCCAACTCCTGCGCCTCAGCGACTGGCAACCAAAGCGTGATCGTCGTCCCCTCCCCTCGCCGGCTATCGATCTGAAGAGCGCCCCCGGACTGTTCGGCTAGACCCTGGACCATGGACAGACCCAAGCCGGTTCCCTTGCCCACGCCCTTTGTGGTGAAGAAGGGTTCCGTTGCACGAGCCAAAACCGCCTCATCCATACCCTCGCCGGTATCGGCGATCTTCAACACGACATAGGTGCCCGCCGCCAGCCGAGGATACTCACTCCCGTCCATCACTTGCCCCTCGGCAGTAATGGTTAAGGTTCCGCTCCCCTGCATGGCGTCGCGAGCGTTGACCGCCAGATTCAGAATCGCCAGCTCCAGCTGGTTGGCGTCTACCTTCACACGCGTTAGTTCACTGCGCGTTAGATTGTGGACCGTGATTGCGGGCCCAAGAGCCCGGCCCAACAGGTCTTCGATGCCACAGACCAGAGATCGGATATCCACAGCCTCTGGCCTTAAATCCTGACGGCGGGCAAAGGCGAGCAGGCGTTGAGTAAGGGCGGCGCCGCGCTCCGCACTTTGCAAGGCATTATCTAACAACCGCGAGGAAATTGTATCATGATCTTGTCTTCGCAGCAGCCTCAAGCTGCCCAAGATGGCTGTCAATAAGTTATTAAAGTCGTGCGCGACGCCGCCGGTGAGTTGACCAATGGTGTCAATCTTCTGAGCTTCAAATAGCTGCGCCAAAGCCTGCTCCCGCTGGCGAGTGCGCTCCTCAATCTGTTGCTCCAGATCATCATTGAGCAAATGCAGAGCCGCCGCCGACACTTCTAGCTCCGTGGTGCGCTCCTGCACCCGAGTCTCCAACTCACGGTTCAGCCTTTCCAAGGCCCGGGTCTTACGATGCAGTTCGGCGAAGACGCGCACCTTAGCGCGAAGCACCTCTGGCACTACCGGAACCGGAACATAATCAACAGCACCGCACTCGTATCCACGAAGCGAATCGAGATCGGAGACATGAATCGCAGATACGAAGATGATCGGAATTTGTTGGAAGCGGGGATGCTCGCGAATTAGCTGCGCTAATTCGAAGCCATCCAGATCCGGCATGCAGACATCGATCAGTACAGCGGCGATGTCTGCGCGCAGCAAGTGTTCAAGCGCATCACGCGCTGAGCTGGCTTTAATTAGAGTCTCACCTAGCTCAGCGAGGATAAGTTCATAGCTTAAAAGCTTGGCCGGCTGATCATCGACCATCAAAATGCCGACAGGGTCGTCCATGGCCATCCTCACCCCGCAGCACCGAATAGCTCACCGCTCCGTCCATGTTGGGCGGCTGTCGTATCGCTTCACCCTGCTGTACGGAGTTGGCGATCTTACGTTGCAAGGTAACGCTTCTGGACGCGGCCCATAACTCGGCTAGGCCTCAGTGGTTCCGCCAATCCGACGTGACATGGGCAACCGACGCCGGACGCCGCGCTTTTCGCTGGCCTCCATTGAAGATCGGAAACGACAACGAGCCAAGTTTGCCCGCTTCTCTGACATTGCAAGTGACAATCAATATCACACTGCAATTATGATCTGCCTCATGGTGTCACTGATCGAGAATCCTCCAATCGCAAGACCACCTCTCGACCGCTGAGGCGGCTGAGGCGGCTGAGGCGGCATTTTCATCCGAAGAGGTCATGCCTAGTAGGCATGGGTCGGTGCGTACAAGGTCTTTTTTTAAGCCGTGCCGCACACCTAGATATCCGCCACCACGAGCCAGCTGTCACTGAGGCCTAAGCCAGAAAGGCGTTTCCACCGTCGGACTGCCTTCGAAATTCAGGAGCGGATCGGCCATGCTTGGCGGAAATGTTCTATCCGCCGACCCGCGCTTCGCCGACATGGCGACTACCCCGCACGTAGCGGCTTGGCCCAGTTCAAACATCGGGCGAACGCTCAAGGCGTCGCTCAAACCCGAAAGGTACGACTATGACCACCCACGAAACCGCCCCGACCCAATATGTCGAGGCCAAGGGCATCCGCTTCGCCTATCGCCGCTTCGGGAAGGCCGGCAGCGTGCCGATCGTGTTCAACCAGCACTTCCAGGGCACGCTGGACCATTGGGACCCGGCGGTGACCAACGGCCTGGCCCGGGACCGCGAAGTGATCCTGTTCGACAACGCCGGCGTCGCCTCCAGCTCAGGCGAGACCCCCTCAAGCTTCGCCGAGATGGCCGCCAACGCCATCGCCTTCATCCGTGCCCTGGGCCTGGAGCAGATCGACATCCTGGGCTTCTCCATCGGCGGCATGGTCTCGCAGGAGATCGTGCTCCAAGCGCCGGAGCTGGTGCGCAAGCTGATCCTGGTCGGCACCGGCCCGCGCGGCGCCGATATGGCCGCCAGCCAGTCGGCGGCGATCTTCGCCGGGACCTATGAACCGGCCGAACACCTGTGGCTGAAGGTGCACTTCTCGCCCTCGGAAGCCAGCCAGAAAGCCGGCCTGGCTTTCCTCGACCGCAAGCTGGCCCGTCAGGACCGCGATCCGTTGGTCAGCGAGCAAACCATCAACGCTCAGCGGGCGGCGATCGGCAAGCACATCGCCCTGCGTGAGACCGAGGGCTATCTCGACTATCTCAAGGATATCCGTCAACCGACCCTGATCGTCCAGGGCAGCAATGACGTGATCATTCCCACGTACAACTCGTATGTGATGCAACAACATATCCCCGATGCGCAGCTGATCCTCTATCCGGACTCCAACCACGGCTCGTTCTATCAGTATCCCGAACTGTTCGTGGCCCAAGCCAACCTGTTCCTGAACAGCTGAGCACGTGCGTTCCCTCCGTCTTTCTGAACATGTATTTGAAAGAAGCCTCCCATGGCCAACCTAAACAACAGGACCGCTCTCGTCACCGGAGCCTCGCGCGGCATCGGCGCGGCCATCGCCAAACGGCTGGCCGCCGACGGCGCCCGCGTGGCCATCACCTATGCCCGCGCCGCCGAGGCCGCCGCCAAGGTGGTGCGCGAGATCGAAGACGCTGGCGGAAAAGCGATCGCCATCCAGGCCGACGCCGCCGACGCGGAAGCCGTGACCGCGGCGGTCGAGGAGACCGTCGCCGTCTTCGGCGGCCTAGACGTGCTAGTGAACAACGCCGGCACGGCCATTCCCAAGACCTTCGAGGAGACCTCGCTGGCCGACATGGACCGGGTCATCGACATCAACCTGCGTGGAATGCTGGTCGCCACCCACGCCGCCTTGAGACACCTGGGTGAAGGCGGCAGGATCATCAACATCGGCTCCAGCGTGAGCGAACGGGTGATGACCCCTGGCTTGGTGGCATATTCGGCTACCAAGGGTGCGGTGAAGATGTTCACCCAAGGCCTAGCTCGCGAAGTCGGCCTGCGCGGGATCACCGTCAACAATGTCCAACCCGGCCCGATCGACACCGAGCTCAATCCCGCTTCGGGTGATTGGGCCACACCGCAGATCGCCTCCACGGCGTTGAAGCGTTACGGCCACGTGGACGACATCGCCGCCATGGTGGCGTTCATCGCCAGCTCCGAGGCCAGCTACGTCACCGGCGCCAATCTCAGCGTCGATGGCGGCACCAATGCCTGAGCGCCACCCCGGACCAATTTCAACGGATGGTCCGGCCGTCCCCACCTGGCTTGAGCAAGATAGTCGTCGAAGGAGCTATGCCATGGCCGAACGCGCGATCAAGATTCCCGGCCCCGAACACCCGATAACCATCGCGCCAAACCCCAACCGCGTCGTGGTGACTTTGAACGGGCAGGTGATCGCCGACACGGTCAACGCCCTCATCCTGCGCGAGGCGAGCTACCCCGCGGTGCAATATATTCCGCGCAAAGATGTGGACATGACCGCGCTGAGCCGTTCGCCTACCCACACCTACTGCCCTTACAAGGGAGAGGCCTCCTATTTCAGCATCACCGCCGGCGGCGAACAGTCAATCGAAGCGGTCTGGACCTATGAAGCGCCTTACGACAGCGTCGCGGCGATCAAAGATCGTTTGGCCTTCTATCCCGACCGGGTGGACGCCATCGAACAACGTCCGGCTTGAGCGCGGGAAAACCAACAGAACATCCAAATGGCGGCAGGCGCCGAAAAGCCCGCAGCCGCATTCCGGCCCATGATCCGGGTCATGACGGATCACCGAACAGCAAGCCGCGGCAGGCTCAACTACGAACGGGCCCTGTTCTGCGCGATGAACAGCCGCTTCTCCCAGATTGTAGGCCAGCTTTCGGCGGCCCTGCAGCGCTCGTTCGACCAGCCCGGCCCCGAGCCGGCCCGGCGGCGCGTCGAGAGGGTCAACGCCCAGATCGAAGCCATGGCCCACGTTCACAGCGCCCTTTCCCGGCCGCCGGCCCTCGACGATGATCTGGAGGACTATTGTCGTTTGATCGCCGAGGGTTTCTTGTGCGCGGTCGGCCGCCCGGAGATCAGCCTGGACCTGCGGGTCGACGACGTCCGGCTCAGTCCGGCGCGCGAACTGCGTTTGGCCTATTTGGTCTGCGAGTTGATTGCTGAAACGCTCGACCGGCATCCGGATGAGCGGTCCGTAGCTCTGGAATTGGTGCGCCGGGATGAGCGGGAATTGGAGCTGAGTGTCTGGCCGTTCGCCGACGCCGCTCAGGCTGCCCATCGCCAAGCTGTATTGGGTCTGCTCGCCGCCAGCTTGGGCGGCGCCGTGGATCTCAGTCGACCTTCGGACGGCTACGCCAGGGTGCGGATCCCGCTGTGAAGCGGCGCCTCAGCAGCCCCTGCGTTCGCGCCGCCAGGCAGAAGGGCTGACGCCTTCCAGCCGGCTGAACACCCGCGTCAGATGGGATTGATCGCTGAAACCCGCCGCCAGGGCGATCTGCGCCAAAGGCTCGCCCTTGAGCAGCAGAACCTTGACCTGACGGATGCGCAACCGGTTCAGCCAGCGGTGGGGCGGCGCCCCGGTGACGCTCTTGAACATGCGGCAAAAATGAGAGGGCGATAGGCCGGTCAGTTCGGCCAGCTCGGCCACCGAGATGTTGTGGCGCAGATTCGCCTCCATGAACTCGGTGACCGCGCGCAGCTGCCGCGGCGTCAGTCCCCCATTCATCTGTCGCCGTGGTCTCGCCCGGTCCATATCGGCCAACAGGACGGTCAAGCCGATCGACAGGCTGTCGCCATAAAGCGCGCAGCCGTCGATGGCCTGGCATTCGGTCTCGAATAGCCGCGCAAGGCCTAAAATCCGGGGATCATGAAAGCTTCGCCGGGCCGAAACGGGAAGCTCGGGCGTCGGCGCGTCGCCGAACAGGCGCGGAAGGGCCGAAGGGTCGATATCAAACGTGATCAGCCGCGCATATCGGACCATCGCCGAAGTCACCGACCACGCCGAACGCGCGGGGGCGAAATCCATGATGTGATCGACATCCGGCCGGCCGGCGCCTTGGCCCGCGCCGACCACCAACCGACCACCGACCTCCTCCAGCACCACCGCTAGGCGCGGCCGCTCGGATTGGTCCAGTCGGCGCACCGGCGCGGCGGAGGTGAAGACTTCAACCTCGGCGGCGAGCGCGGTCCAGGCGCGACGCTGAACGTCGGGGCGCAGCGTGCGACGATCACCCGCGTTCTCGATCGAACGCACCGCGTCTAGCGGATTTGTCGGACCGGGGCCGCCAGGACTGCGCTGCCGGCGCCCATCGCTCCAAGGTCCGCTCAAAGCCAGAGCGGATGCGGATTGGGTCGTCATGGAGGTGTCCTTTCGGCGTGTGCGACGCGGAAGCGCCGGCGCGGCGGCCGGGCGCTAAGGACAGACTCGGTGTGAACCGAACATTTCTCCAGTTAAAACAAGTGAAATTTATTGACGAGACCGAAAGCCGCTCCTCAAACCTCGTCCACGTTTTCTTATACTGCGGGGTTCGCGCTCACCTGACGGCTCATGCCTGAGCGGTCTGCCGTGTTGGCGGGTCTACAGGGGCTGAGCTTGATATTCACGGGCCTGGCGCGACAACGTCACGACCAGAGCGACGATCGCCAAAAGGGCGCCGACGATCAGGAGCAGGGCTTGCCCCGCTGCGTTCGCCTGGCCCAGAGGCACCAGCACCATCGATGCGATCATTGCGCCAAGACGATTGACCGCCCAGGCCAGGGTTGTCCCGCGCCCCTGCAGCCGGCGCGGGAACTGCTCGGCGCCGAATAGGGTCATGGCCGGCAGGAACAGAGCCGAACCCAGGCCGAACAGGATCACCGCGGCGCCCAGGGCATAGGCCATGTGGGCGAAGAAGAAGCCCATGCAGGCGAGCGCCATGACCACGGCGCAGACGGCCATCACCAGACCGCGCCCCACCCGATCGACCACGAGGCCGCTCAACAGCGCCGCGATCGCAGGTCCCACCGTCGATAGGCTGACATAGGTCAGGGTTCGGGCCAGCGAGACATGCCGGGCAAGCAGGACGGGACCGGTGAGTAGTGGGAAGGCCACCGTCGCCCACGGAATCAGGAAGTAGAGCAGAGAGACCAGGCCGAACCGAAACAGGCTGAGGCGTGGCTGGGGCGAAGCCAGGTCTGGCCCCATCGCCGACGCCGCCTCACTTGCCGGCGCCCACCGAAAGGCCAAGCCCGCGACGAAGCAACCCGCGGCCGCGATGGCGTAGGGCCAGCGCCAAGCCTCCAGGCCCAGCGGCGCGATGGGGGTCAGCGCCTTGACGGTGAACAGCACCGCTGGCGGGGCCAGATAGGCGGCCGCGCTGGTGATGAACACCAGCAGGCCGCTTCGCCCGGGCGCCAGCCGGGTCAGATAAGTCACCATCAGCGGCGGGTAGGCGCCCAGCGCCAGGCCCGACAGCAGCCGACAGGCCGCGAGCGAGCGCGCCGAGGCGCTGACCACAGTCAGCAGCGAGGTCAGGGCCAAACCCAGCACCACCCAGCCCAGCACCCGACGCAAGCTCACATGGTCGGCGATCAGGCCGACCAACGGCGCGCCCAAGATCGCGCCGGCGTAGAGCGCCGACAACAGCCACGACAGCGGCAGGCCCTGAAGGCGGGCCGGAGCGGCCGCGAACACCGCCGACAGCACGTTGCTGAGCGCCAGTTCGCTCAGGTCGATGGCGAAAGCGAAGGCGCACAGGGTCACCGCGACGACCAGGGCCAAGGTCGGCGGCGCCGCGCCCGGCGCCTTCGGCATGCCAAGGCCCGCGGTCTTGATTTTCGCCAATCCTCGAAACTCCGCGTCAAGCGACAAGCATGACCTCGCACGCGACCCCGCGCCTGTCATGGTCAACTGAGCCGTTGTTAAGAAGATTCACCAGGATTAGCTCGCCATACCTATGCGCGCTCGACATGGTCGTACCTGATCTGAAGGGGTTCCGGGATTTCCAGGCGTCATCCATACAGCCGCCGCGCAATAGCAGGCGCGGTCGGATTGGCGACAGCGGCTGGCGCCTGGTCACTGGATTCGGGCGCCTCGGCGCAGACGGCGCCGGCGCCTCCGCAGTCCGAAATCGTCATCACCGCCGCCAAACGCGCCATGCGGCTGATCGAAACGCCGATGAGCATCAGCGTGATCAGCGCCAACACCCTGGCTGAGGCCCACGCCGACAACGCCGGCCAGTTCGCGGAGCTGGTCGCCGGTCTCAGCTATTCGGATTCCGGACCAGGCCAGAAGCGTTACGCCTTGCGCGGCCTGCAGGCTGCGGGGGAGCCCGAGGTCGCGCTTTATTACGACGAGGTCCCGATCAGCGGCCTGCCCGGCGCTTCGCTCGACACCGGCGATGACCAGCTTGACGTCAAGCTGTGGGACGTAGACCGGATCGAGGTGCTGCGAGGCCCGCAGGGCACGCTCTACGGTGACGGCTCGATGGGCGGCGCGATCCGTATCCTGTCAAAGCGCCCCGACCTGGAGCGCTTCTCGGCGGCGTTCGAGACGTCGGCGGCGACGACCGACGGGGGCGCGGATTCCTCCGGTTATAGCGCGATGCTCAATGCGCCCCTGATTGCGGGACGCTTGGCGTTGCGGGCCACCGCCTATGAGCGCGACGAGGGTGGCTGGATCGACGCCCTGCCCCAGGCAGGAACCCTTTTGCCCCAGATCGACCGCGACGATCTCAACTGGGAACACACCAGCGGCGGTCGCCTGTCGTTGGCCCTGGCGGCGACGCCGCACTGGACTTTGACGGCCATCGCCTACTACCAGGACACCCAGACCGGCCAGGCCTGGGATCTCGATCCTGCCGTCGCCACAGCGGCGGACCCCTATGTCACCGGCTCGTTCGTGCGCACGCCCTGGCATGACCGGGCGTCGATGTACAACTTCATCTCCGATGACGATCTAGGCTGGGCGGATTTCGTGGAGACCGCGTCATACCAGCGGCGCGATGTCGAGCAGAACCTGGACACCACGCGCTATCTTCTCAGCCTGTTCGGCTGCGATACAGCCAACTGGGACCGAACCTGCTTCACGCCGCCCGATGTCCCGGCCGACAGCGCAGCCTTGGAATCCGTCGAGGCCTGGTCGGACGAAGCGCGGCTATCGTCGCAGGGCGACGGGCCGTGGCGTTGGACCATAGGCGCCTTCGTCCAGGACGCGGTGACCAGCCGACTCAGCCAGGTGGCTACGGTGGGCGTCGACGGCGATCTCCAGTACGCCCCGGCTACGGGCGCCCTGCTGGGCCAGCTATTCTCTCGCAACAACCATGACACCTTCGACCAGGAGGCGGTGTTCGGCGAAGTGTCCTGGGCCTTCCTGGGCCATCTGCGGGCGACGGTGGGACTGCGCTGGTTCCAATCCGACCGCACCGACCAGCAGGTCATCCTCCAGCAATTCTTCCCGGGCTCGCCGACCGGGCCCGAACCGTTCCAGAAATTCGACGAGAGCCACCTCTACAAGAAATTCGAGCTTTCCTATGACATCGACCGCAACGCCTCGATCTATGTCGAAGCGGCGCAGGGCTTTCGCGCCGGCGGACCCAACTATCCGGGCGGCTTCGCCCTGACCGCTCCGCCCTACCAGGCGGATTCGATCTGGGACTATGAGTTTGGCTGGAAGCTGGCGGCCGGGCCGATATTCTGGTCAGGCGCGTTGTTTCACATCGATTGGAGTCATGTGCAACAACTCGTGCCGACCCAGAACTTCAGCTACATCGCCAACGCTGGCGACGCCGCGTCCGATGGAGCGGAGACCGAGGTCAGCTGGACCCCGTTGCGCGGCCTGACCCTGCGCGCCGGGGCGACCTACAACGATGCGCGTCTCGTCGGGGTCCAGCCGGCTGAACCCGACCCCACCCTGCAACTGGCCCCTGGCGACCGACTGGCCAACGTGCCTCGCTGGATCGCCAGCGGGGCGGCGATCTATCGCCATGACTTGGCCGGAGGCTATGCGGGCTCGATTCAGCTGGACGGCTTCTACGAATCCGATCGGCCCGACATCGTGACCACGGGGAACCCCGGCTATTTCATGGTCCCTTCCGCCCAGCTGCTGAACCTGCGCCTGGGCCTGGACGCCCCGCGTCTGTGGCGGCTGAGCCTCGACGTGGAGAATTTGCTGGACGGTTACGAGCCGCTCTCGGGCAAGGCCCTCGATGGCGACCTGGTCAAATCGGTCTCGGCGGCGCGGCCGCGCACCATCGCCCTTACGCTGGACCTCGCCTACTAGATTGGGTTGAGCAAAACCGCTTCCCGTTTTTGCTCAACGCGATCTAGCCTCGGCACAGCGCAAGGTCAGGCCATCGCGGCCATCGCTTCGGCGCGGCGCAGATCCGCCATCTCGTGGTCATGCGCGAATTGGGCGGCGGCATCGGCCAGCAGCGCGCGAGCCTGCTGCGCCCGACCGCGGGCCATCAGCACGCCGGCCAAGCTGAGGGCCGCGCGCAGTTCCCAGACTGGGATGCGCTGGCGCCGCGCCTCGGCCAGGGCGGCGCCGAAGCAGGACTCCGCGGTTGCACAGGCGCCGCTGCGTAGATAGGCCTCGCCGCTCACTCGCAGCAGCTCGGCGTTGCACCAACCGCAGAGACCCCGTTCCGCCCGCTCGCGCACCTCCTGCGTCGCGTAGCGTTCGTCGATGGTGGCCAAGAGTTCGCGCTGCAGCTGGCTGGCCGGCTCGATCACCATTGCCGAGCCGGCGCGCAGGAAATCTCCCGCCCCATGCGCGGCGCGGTCCGCCAGGATCGCCTGGAAGCATTCGCCCAGCCGTCGCCATCGATCCAGGGTGTGGCGGCGCGCGTAATGCAGCAGCTCGTCGGTGAGCGCGGCGGCGATTTCGTCGTCGCCGGACCAGAAGGCGATCGGACAAGCCGCGAGCGACAAAGCGAAGGTCAGGGCGAAGGGACTGTCCGACCGGGCCATGGCCAAGCACTCATCAAGAACGCCGAGCGCGGCCGCGCCCTGTCCTTGCAGCCACAAGGTTCGCGCGGTGATGATGCGCATGGAGACTCGCCGATCCAGCGAGGCCTGGCTGTAGGCCAGGGGGATGACGCGCGCGGGATGAGCGATGACCCGCTCGGCCAGCAACCGGCCGCGGTCGAGCTCACCGGAGAAATGATAGACCTGGGCCGACACCCGCTCGGCCAAAAGGCTGGCGAGGGGATCACGCGCCCGTTCGGCGCTGTCGCAAAGCTGCCGGACCAGATCAACCGCAAGGCTGTGATCGCCTTGTTCCAGATGGAAGATGGCGCGCGCCAGCAAGGGCTCGATCTTACAGCGCGGCAGGCCGACCTCGTCGCACAGGGCGCTGGCCCGGTCGAAGATGGCGTCCATCTCCTGCGGATCTACCGACGTGTTCAGCGACAGCACTGCGATAGCGGTCACCAGACGCAATTCGGCAAGCTTGTTGGGCGGGCGCACCTGCGACACCTCGGCTAGGGCCAAATGGGCGCGGCGGCGGAACTCGTCAATCAGAGAAGCTTGGTAAGCGAAGGGCAGACTGGCGATGGTCAGAGCCGCGCCGATCTCGGCGTCGCCTCCGGGGGAGAAAGCCCAGTCGAGGGCGGCGCGAACGTCGTCCATGGCATGGCCATGCTCGGCCAGCCAGTCGGCCCGGCTCAGGGTCTCCCACTTGGCCTCGGCGGCGCTCAGCAGGCCGCGATAGTATTCAGCGTGCCGGCGGATCACCCACGCCGTCTCATCGCCTTCGGCCAGCTTCTCCGCCGCATAGGCGCGGGTGACGAACAGCAGCCGGTAGAGCGTTCCGCCCGGCGCGGGAAAGGCGGCGATGAGCGACTTGGCGGTCAGTTGCTCCACCCCCGCCGCCACCGCCTCGATCGGCGCCGCAGCGTCGGCGGCGACCTCGAGCGCCGCCTCCAGCCGAAAGGCTCCGCGGAAGACCGACAGGCGCTGCAGCAGGGTCTTCTCGACCGATGACAGCAGGTCGAAGCTCCATTCCAAGGCGCCACGTAGGGATTGTTGACGTGGCTGAGCCGTACGGCTTTTCCGCGTGGTCAGCATCAGCCGCGCCTCAAGCGCGCTGGCCAAGCCCGCCACTCCGAAAAGATCGACCCGGGCGGCGGCCAACTCGATGGCCAAGGGCAAGCCGTCCAGACGACGGCACATCTCGGACACGGCGGGCGCGGCGACATCGTCGAACACAAAGTTGCGTGACTGGGCGCGGGCACGCTCGATGAAGAGTTGTACGGCCGGATAGCCCGACGCCTCTTGCGCGGTGATTCCTGCGGGATGTTCGGGCGTCGCCAGGCCATCCAGCCGATGCACGCATTCGCCGTCGATCAGGATCGGCTCGCGGCTGGTGGCCAGCAGATGCACTGTAGGCGCGCGATGTAGCACTTGCTCGACCAAGACGGCGACCGCGTCGATCACGTGCTCGCAATTGTCCAGCACCAGCAGCACGCCGCGGCCGGCCAGGCATTCGATCAGCCCGTCCGTGGGCCGCCGCGCGTCGATGGAGACGCCGAGGGCGGTAGCCACGGCGGCGGCGACCTGGGCGCCCTCATCCACCCCAGCCAACTCGACCATATAACTTCCTTCGGTCGTGCCGACCTCGGCGCGGAGGAAAGCGGCCAGGGTGCTCTTGCCCACTCCACCAGGACCAACCAAGGTCACCAGCCGATGACGCGCCAACTGACGCTTCAACGCCAAGATCACCGCCTCTCGTCCAATTAACCGAACGTCCGTAGCGGGCCCTTCGCCGTCCGGCGTTGGCCCTATGGCCCCGGCAAGCCGCCCACCTGATCGCGTCACAGCGGCGGTAAAGGCATAGCCTTGGCCAGCAGCGCTTACGACCAGCCGCCGCCCATCCTCTCCGTCGCCCAAGGCCCGGCGCAGATTGGCGATGTTGACTCGAAGATTGCTCTCCTCGACGAAGACGAATGGCCAGACCAGGGCCATCAACTCCTTCTTGGCCACAACGATGCCGGCCCGTTCAACCAGAGCGATCAGAATATCTAGCGCTCGACCGCCAAGCCGCACAGGCTGCGTGCCGCGCAACAATACGCGCTTGGCAGGAAGCAAACGGAAGTCACCGAATGCATAGACTTCATCGGCGTCCTCAATCCGCGCGATCGCGCCTGACGCCGAGTTCCATCCCTTGGAAGTCGCCCTTGTTGAATCGGCTGTGGTCGTCATCGGTCAGGCCTTCGCCCTAACACAACTCAACGTTGCAGGCTTGAAATGCCAGCCAAGGATATTGCACTCCAGGACATGAGTCGGATCACCTCGATAAATCAGGATTAGCGCCATCGGCAGCCGCGCGTATGCCCAGACCATAGCGTCCGGTTTCACCATATCTTTGCAAGCGCATTCAGTCGCCCCTTAGAACGGAGTTATTGCAAATTACATTACATTACATGGTGACCGTTCCGGTGGCGCTATCGGGCTAGACAAAATCAAGGCGCCCGGAACGCGCTTTCGCAGAAAGCCAACGTCTTTTGCGCAAGGCGATACAATGTACGCTCGTCCGGACCCATACCACTCACGTCTCGCCCCATAAAAAGCAGCGCAGCAGGCCCGTCGCTGACGCGCCAGGCAGGAAAGGCGCAACATGACCGTGCACACGCATCAGACGGCCCCAACCCATCATGTCGAGACCGGCGTAACGTGCTTCGCTTATCGGCGCTTCGGAAGCTTAGGCTCAGGTGTTCCGCTGATGCTCAGCCCCCCAGTTATAGGCGCCCAAGAGGACTGGATACCTGCGATCACCAATGGCCTGGCCTGGACCCGTGAGGTAATCCTGCTCGACAGCATCAGTGTCCTGGGCGGCCTAAGTGAGGGCCCTCTTCTACAAGGCGGCGATTTCGCCGGCTTCGCCCGCGCCTTGGGACTTGGCCGCATCGATGTGCTCGATGTCACCGATGACGGTGTTTTCAGCCAGATCGTCCTGCATGCATATGACAAGTTGCGACGGCTGATCCTAATGCGCGCCAGCGATCAATCCCGGCCCCGCTGGCGCTGGGCCCAGCACCACCATGCAGATGTAATCGTCGACCTGGTCGAAGCGATCCTGGCGGCAGAGGACACGGCAGATCGAACTGGCGTCGCCATGTCTTCGCGGCCGGTTCCGGCAACGACCTGTACAGCCGGAGGCGTGCCGCTACTGATGCGCTGAATACATAGAACCTAATCAATAGGCACAGCTACCGCGCGAGGTCGAGCCGGCCGATCTTCGCCTTCGCCAGACCCATCCACCTGCCTCCAAAGCTTGCTGACGAGGCCCAAGGAGATCCATCCATGTCCACCCCCGAACAGAACAAGGCCCGGGTGCTCGAAGCCTTCGACACCCTGTTCAACAAGCGCGACTACGCCGCCGCCGAGGCCTTCTGGTCCGACCACTACATCCAACACAGCGCCCATATCGCCCCGGGCCGCCAAGGCCTGTTCGACCTGGTGCGCTCGCTGCCCGACACCCTGCGCTACGAGAACCAATTGATCCTGGCCGAGGGCGACTACGTCATCGCCCACGGCCGCTTCTCCGGTTTCGGCGCCCCGGCCGCCTGGATCGCCGCCGACATCGTCCGCTTCGAAGGCGGCAAGCTGGCCGAGCACTGGGACGTGCTGCAGGACGAGGCCACCCAGGCCCAGTCCGTCAGCGGCCTGCCGATGTTCGGCGACCGGTTCCCCGCCTGAATTTTCCCAATCCCCGACCTGAAACCCCGCTCCAAAGGAGAGACTGAAATGACCTTCCAAGGCGACACCATCTTCATCACCGGCGGCGGCTCCGGCATCGGCCGCGGGCTGGCCGAGGCCCTGCACGCCCGCGGCAACAAGGTGATCATCGCCGGCCGGCGGCGCGAGCGCCTGGCCGCGGTGCTGGCCGCCAATCCCGGCATGGCGGCCATCGAGCTGGACATCACCAACCCGGCCAGCGTCGACCGCGCCGCCGCCCAGCTGATCGCCGAGCATCCGGACCTGAACGTCTTGATCAACAACGCCGGCGTCATGGAAATCGACGCCGCCGAAGCCCCGCTGGACGACGCCCAGGCGCAGCGGGTGATCGACACCAACCTGCTGGGTCCGCTGCGCATGACCTCGGCCCTGATCGAGCACCTGAAGATGCGCGACCACGCCGCGGTGGCCTATGTCAGCTCGGTGCTGGGCTTCACGCCGCTGGCCTTCAGCGCGGTCTATTCGGCGACCAAGGCGGCGATCCACTCCTACGCCCTGTCGCAACGCTTCCAGCTGCGCGACACCAAGGTGCGGGTGCTGGAGATCGCCCCGCCGTGGGTGCGCACCGAGCTGCTGAACAGCTCCGAGGCCGAAGAAGCCATGCCGCTGGACCAATTCATCGGCGAGACCCTGGCCCTGCTGGACAGCGGCGCCGACGAGCTGGTGGTGGCGGCCGGCAAGCCCCTGCGCGACAATGTCGGCCCGAACGAACACGCCCTGGTCCAGGCTCTCAACACCCACATGACCGCGCTGTTCGCGGGTCATGCGGCCTGAGGCGATGGAGCGAATGCGTGGTCCTTGATCTCCATGCTGCCTCATGGCTGGGCCTGTCCCACGGCTGTCCGGTCCGCGTGGCCGTCTGCTCCAGGCTTAGCCATTCTTGACCTTGAGCTCTTGGAGGCGAATCTGCTGGGTCGCTGGCCGGGGTCAAGGCTGGCCCCTTTGTGGTCGCCGCGAAGCGGGCGCCTTCGGCGCGCCTTGACGCCGGCCAGCGACCCAGCTCCAATCTCGCCAAGGGTTTATGGCCGGAACCGTCGCTTCGCCCGGCCTCCATTCACTGCTCAAATCTGGTCATGGCCGGGCTTGTCCCGCCCCACCGGGGACACAGGCTTTGCTGCGCCTCGACGGACCGGTCGAAGGCGCGCCCTCGGCAGCCTCACGGCATGGATCGGCGGGACGCAAGCCCGGCGGTGATGGTGGGTAGGGATTTTTAAAGTCCCGTTGGCCCCACGCGCCCATTTTATCAAACTCAATCCGGAGTTTGATCGCTAGGCTCCGTCGCCTACCCAGACAGCCGTGAGCCGGTCTCGGCCATCCAGTCCAGAGGAAGCCATGGTCGCGTCCAGATGAACTTGAGCCTAGCCGCCATAGAAACCCTATCTTTCTGAGCTGAGCCGCCACAAGGGCGACAATGACGGGTGAGGCGAAGGCCCGATGCGCCCGCTCACGATCCCTCCGCCCCCAGTTGCTCATCCAGCCGCTTCAGCAACGCGGCCAGGACTGGCGAGGAATTGGCCCGGTGATAGCCCAGCACCAGGTCGATGGACGGGACTTCGCCCACCAGGGGACGGCTGACCACAGACCAGGGCAGGAAGTGCGCCGCATAGGCCGGCAGCAAGGCGAAGCCGCGCGTCTGGGCAACCAGCGACACGCCCATCGCGAAGTTGTCGATGCGGTGGACCGGTTCGAAGGCCAAGCCCCGTGCGGCCAGGTAGGCGTCCACCACCCCGCGCAGCACGTGAGGCACGTCGGTGAAGCCGATGAACGGCTCGCCGGCCAGATCAGCCACATCCACCGGCCCGGTTCCGGCCAAGCGGTGGTCGCTGGGCAGCACCAGCATCAGGGGCTCGCGCCCCAACAGGCGATAGGCCAGTTCGGACAGGGGCTCGCGGCGGATGATGGCCGCGTCCAGCTTGCTTTGGGCCACGTCCTGGGCAAGCTGGGGTGAGTAGCCGCTGGAGATGCGCAGCTCCAACCCCGCCAAGTCCTCGCCTAGGCCGCGGCTGACGGCCGACAGCCAGTCCACCTCCTCGCCGATCAGAAAGCCCACCTCGAAGATCGGCTTGGCCGGACGCGCAGCGCGGCGCGCGGCCTCCACCCCCGCGGCGGCCTGGGCCAGCGCCAGGCGCGCGTGGTCGAGAAAGGCGCGGCCCGCCGCCGTCAGCTCCACCCCGTGCGGCGTGCGCGACAGGAGGGCCGCGCCCACCTCCTGCTCCAGGTCGCGAATCTGGCGGCTGAGCGAGGGCTGGGAGGTGTGCAGCCGCCGTTCGGCCGCAGCGGTCAGTCCGCCCTCCTCCACCACCGCCACGAAATAGCGAAGATGCCGAAGCTCCATGCTCACTCCATGCCTATCAAGCATGGAATAGAACCTAAAAAGTCTTTTTCCACAAGGTTTTGATAGCATATGCCTCACGCATCCCAAGCAGGGGCTGCAGAGTGCTCAGACCAAAAAAGGAGACCGCTATGTTCAATCTTTCCGGAAAGACCGCCCTGGTCACCGGCGCCTCGCGCGGCATTGGCCGGGCCAGCGCTCTGGCCCTGGCCGAGACCGGCGCCCAGGTGCTCGTCCACTATGGCCGCGGCGCGGTCGAAGCCGAGGCCGTGGTGCGCGAGATCCGCAACGCTGGCGGCCGGGCCGAGGCCATCGGCGCCGACTTGGCCTCGCCCGGCGGACCATTCGAACTGGCCGCCCAAGTACGCCGCATCGTCGGCGGCCGGCTGGACATCTTGGTGGCCAACGCCGGCATCTCCCAGGCCGCGCCGATCGAGGGATATGGCGTGGCCGACTTCGACGCCTTGTTCGCGGTCAATGTCCGCGCGCCGTTCTTCCTGGTGCAGCAGCTGCTGCCGATCCTGGGCGAGGGTTCCAGCGTGATCCTGTTGTCGTCCCTGGCCGCCCACGCCAGCGTCGGGACCCTGTCGGCCTACGCGGCGACCAAGGGCGCCGTGGACACCCTGGTCAAGCACTTCGCCCAGGCCCTGGGCGAGCGCGGGGTACGGGTCAACGCCGTCGCCCCCGGGGTTGTGGCCACCGATATGTCGAACTTCACCAAGACCGAGCAGGGCCGCGAGACCACCCTGGCCATGCAGGCCCTAAAGCGCTTGGCCCAGCCCGACGACATCGCCGGCGCAGTAGCCTTCCTGGCCTCCGACGCGGCCCGCTGGATCACCGGTGATACCCTGCGCGTGGACGGCGGCTCCAGGCTGTAAGCTGTATGGACCAAGGTGAACCGAGGAGACCGATCATGACCGACACCACCCTGTCCAAGACCCTGCCGCCCACCCTTCTGTCGGTGCGCACGCAGCCCCTCTTCACCCTGAAGCTCGAAATGATCGGCGTGCTGGCGGTGGGCGACACCCCCGCCGCCAGCCGTCGCGTCGGCTTGGTGGCCGGCGGCCGATTCGAGGGCGAGCGGCTGTCGGGCCAGGTGTTGCCCGGCGGCAGCGACTGGCAGCACCTGCGCGCGGACGGGGCTCTGGCCCTGGATGTGCGCCTGCACCTGCAGACCGATGAGGGCGAGCTGATCATCATGCGCTATCAGGGTCTGCGCCACGGACCGGCTGACATGCTGGCTCGGATCGATCGCGGCGAGGCGGTCGATCCGGGAAATTACTATTTCCGCATCGCGCCGCAGTTTGAGACCGCCTCGGAGCGGCTCGGATGGCTCAACCGTATCCTGGCTGTCGGGATCGGGCATCGCCCGCCAGACGGTCCGGTCTACAATCTATTTGAGGTGCTTTGACCCCAGGCCGAAATGTGGCGAGCGCCCCGGCGAGCGCCCCCTTGTGAGATAGCCATGAACAACCTTTTCGCGCTTCGGATGTTCACGCGCGTAGCGCGGCTAGGCAGCTTCTCGGCCGCCGCGCGCGAGTGCGGCCTGTCGCAGCCGCAGGCCTCGCGCCTGGTGGCCGACCTGGAGGCCGAGTTGGGCGCGCGCCTGCTGACCCGCAGCACCCGGGCCGTGGTCCTGACCGAGGCTGGCGCGACCTTCCTGGAGCAGGTCGAGCCTATCCTGGTCGCCCTGGACGAGGCCGAGGGCGGCGTGCGCGAGAGCGGCGAGTTCCGCGGCCTGCTGCGACTGAGCATGCCCACCAGCTTCGGCCTGCGCAGCGTGATCCCGCACTTGGCCGGCTTCACCCAGGCCCATCCCCGCCTGCATATCCAACTGCAGCTGTCCGACCAGCGGCAGGACCTGGTGCGTGACGCGGTGGACGTGGCCATCCGCCTGGGCCGGCTGGTCGATTCCGCCGCCACCGCCCGCCGGATCGCGACCGCGCCCCGGGTGGTGGTGGCTTCACCCGACTATATCGCCCGCCACGGCGCGCCCGCCGAGCCCGGCGACCTGAAGCACCATCGCATCGTCGGCGGCACCGCCAGCGCCGTGCCCAACGCCTGGCGCTTCCACAAGGACGGGCGGGAGATCGCCCTGGAGCTGGAGTCGCACTTCTCCACGAACGAGAACGAGGGCGCGATCGCCGCCGCCGTGGCCGGCCTGGGCGTGACCTCCACCAGCGGCTGGTCGTGCGAGCATGAGCTGGAGCAGGGCGCGCTGGTGCGCCTGCTGCCCGACTGGCGGCTGGCCGAGGTTCCGATCCACGCCTATTTCCCCATGGGCCGCGCCACCCGCGCCGCCGCCCGCGCCCTGGTCGACCACCTGGTCGAGGCCCTGCGCCAGGCGAGCTGAGCTTGCGGCGCCAGGCGGGCATCCATGCCGAACACGCATAGAACCTAGCGCAAAGCACGGGCTACTGCGCCGCTGGCCTTGAGCCGATCTTCTCGCCTGTCAACAACCCCGACGAGGCTAAGATCATGCCCCGCTCCGTCCGCATCCATCAATTCGGCGACGCCGACGTCCTGGCGATCGAACAAATCGCCACGCCTCAGCCCGGCCCCGGAGAAATTCGCCTTGGCGTTCGCGCCATCGGCATCAACCGCACCGAGATCACCTTGCGCTCCGGTCGCTCACCAGTGAAACCCGCTCTGCCCAGCCCGATCGGCTTTGAGGCCGCCGGCGTGGTCGAGACCATAGGGGACGACGTGGAGGGCCTGGCCGTCGGAGACCACGTAGCCCTGGTCCCCGCCTACGGCGCGGCCCGGTATGGCCTCTATGGCGAGGCCTCGCTGGCGCCGGCGCGCTCGGCCGTAGCCATTCCCGCAGAAGTTGATTTCGTCGAGGCCGCCGCCACCTGGGCCGCCTTTGGGACCGCCTGGGGCGGTCTGGTCGCCGTAGGCGAGCTCAAGGCCGGCCAGAGTGTGCTGATCGGCGCCGCCTCCAGCAGCGTGGGCCTGGCCGCGATCCAGATCGCCAACCGGCTGGGTGCGCGGCCCATCGCCCTGACGCGAAGCCGGGCCAAGGCCCAAGCCCTGCTGGCCCATGGCGCGACGGCGGTGGTCGCCACGGCCGAGGAGGACGTAACCGCTGCGGTCAAGGCCCTGACCGAGGGCAAGGGCGCCGCGCTGGCCTTCGATCCCGTGGGCGGGCCGGCCTTCGCCGACCTGACCCGGGCCACGGCCGCAGGCGGCCGGTTGGTGCTCTATGGCGCGCTCTCGGCCGAGCCCACTGTCATCCCACCCTTCGATATCTTCGCCCGTGACCTGACCGTGCGCGGCCTGGCGCTTACCGCCCTGACCCGCGACGACGCCCAGTTGGCCGCGCTCAAGGCCTTCGTCAGCGCCGGCTTGGCGGAGGGGAGCTTGAGGCCTGTCGTCGCCCGCACCTTTCCCTTCGACCAGATCGCCGACGCCCATCGCTTCGTCGAAGCGGGTGAGCAGGTCGGCAAGGTCGTGGTCACCGTCTGACCTTTTTCTGCAAGCCGAAAGGATTCACCCATGTCTGTCCATTCCCTGTTCACCCCGTTCCGCATGGGCGCATTGGAGTTGCCCAACCGCATCGTCATGGCCCCGCTGACCCGCATGCGGGCCAGCCCGGCCGACCATGTTCCAACAGATCTGCAGGCCCGCTACTACGCCCAGCGCGCTGCGGCCGGGCTGATCGTGGCCGAGGCGACCGCCATCAGCCCCGAAGGCTTCGGCTGGGCCGACACCCCTGGGCTTTGGAGCCCAGACCAGATCGCCGGCTGGCGGCGGGTCACCGACGCCGTGCACGCAGCGGGCGGCCGCATCGTCGCCCAGCTGTGGCACACTGGAGCCATCTCCCATCCCGAGCTGCGCGGCGGCGCCCAGCCGCTGTCGGCCTCGGACGTCAACGCCGGACACGTCTCGGTCACCGCCGAAGGCCGCAAGCCCACCGTGCTCCCGCGCCCAATGACCCGAGACGAGATTCGCCAGACCGTGGCCGACTTCGGCCGTGCCGGGCGCAACGCCATGGAGGCCGGCTTCGACGGCGTGCAGATCCTGGCCAACTACCTTTATCTGATCGCCCAGTTTCTCAACCGCGCCACCAACCGCCGCGACGACGTCTATGGCGGCGACATCGAGGGCCGCGCCCGCTTCCTGTTCGAGGTGGTCGAGGCGGTGCTAGAGCAGGTCGAACCGGGCCGCGTAGGGGTCAAGCTTAGTCCCATGCACGAGGGCGGACCGTTCGCGGCCCATGACGAGACCTTGCCCATGGCCGAATACGCCGTGCGCGAACTCGGCGGCTATGGCCTGTCGCACCTGCTGCTGATGGGCGCGACCACCGACTTCACCGGGACGCCGCTGCAGGCTCTTACCGGCGATGGCATGTTCGAGCATTTCCGCCCGATCTTCAGCGGCCCTCTGATCGCCAATGTGGGCATGACCGCCGAGCGCGGCGGGGCTTTGGTCGAGCGCGGCTTGGCGGACCTAGTCGCCTTCGGCCGCCCCTATATCGCCAATCCCGACTTGGTCGACCGGCTCAAGGCCGGCGCCCCCATAGCCGAAGTCGACTGGACCACCGTCTATGCCTCCGGCCCTAAAGGCTATTCCGACTATCCGCCGCTGAACCTGGCACAGGTCCTGGGATAAATATTACGGAGTTCAGCGAAATGACACATAGATTAATATAGCCCAATCGAACTGGCAGTCGATAGCTCTCAATATACACTTATACAGAGCCTTGACTGCCAATTCATTTTTACCATCGACGCCGACCTCGAAAGATAATAATCTCAATCAATTACAATATATATCTAAGAAGATATAATATTTATAGTTAATATTATCGGACCGTTACCGACAAATATATACAGCAATAGATTGAACATCGGCACATATACGCAGGCCCTCCGCCTTGGTCAGTAACTCGCCATAATCTGAGCATAATGGGTTGCTTATTAGACCCGCATGGCACGGTTCGAAACGCGGGCCGCAACCGATGGCGTCACTGATCAGAGACTTAAGCTCCGTCATAATATCGTTGCTAGATGGCTTCTGCAGAAGACTGGGTAACATTGTCATGCGGACCGCCCAAGATGAACGCCAGGAGAGTATTGCACTCATTCTCCACTCAAAGAAAGCGCCGCCGTGTCGCGCGTCGGAACGCCGCGCGCTGCGCCAATCGCAATCCTGAGAGGCGTTGGACGTAATCCCCATCTCTTCAGATCGAGCTGAGCCCAGCCGCGTTCCCAAATCCAGTGACCATGAGGCGATCTGGATCGAACTGGATGACGCGGAAAGAAACTTTGCCGCCCACGCCCGCCAGGCTTGGCGCCGGGAACGGCTTATCAGGCGGGGCTTTCATGTCAGATGACCGATCATTCGAGCGCCTGCCGATACCCGCAATTTATTGAAATCGGCGCGCTATAAACCGTCCAGTTAATTAGAAGCGAGCAGGGAGAATCATCATGAATCGGATCTCGTCGATGGCTCTGCTCCTTAGCGCCGCATTAACTGCCGCCTGCGCCAGTTTCGGTCCCACCGTTGAGGTCGTTTCGCAAGCGTCCGGCTCCGCTTCGTTCAGCTTGGGAACGCCCTCCGTCTACAAAAGCGGGGACGAACTCGCCATCGTGGGGAGAGTTTGCCGGCGGTCCCGATCGACGCTGCTGTCTCCCTCGCGCCTGCGTCTCGAGCATGTCAGCATGGGGGGCCAACCTCTAGAGACGGCCCAGGCCGGACTGACAGCGATCTACGACAATCCAGACCAAGCCTGCACCGACTATAGCGTCCGCGTTCGTTGGCGGATCGTACAAGGCGAAACCATCAGGGCCTGTTTCGACCGCGGACGTCCCTGCCCTGTCGAGACCCCGGCAAATGCCGTGATCGCCGTACCTGCAACCGCGCCGCCCACGCCGTAGATCAGGACTATTTCGAATAGAGGAAGGCGAAGCGGACGCCACCGACCAGCGCGTTTGGACTGTTGCGATCGCCGTGCGGCGAGATCACGTACTGCAGGTCGGGCTGGATGTTCAGCCAGTCGGCGAACACGAACCGGTAGGTGGTCTCCAAGTCGGTTTCAGCATCGCCGATCTCGCGCCCGGCCAGCGCCCCGGCGTCGCGGGCGCCCGAGCCCAGGCCGGCCCGCATTAGCGAGACTCCGATCTCGTCCTTGTCGCGGCCTTTGATCAGGCCGGTATAGACCAGTCCTGCGCCCATATAGCTGTCGATGGGGTTGATCGCGCCATCAGCCAGGCCCAGGCGCACCCAGCCGCTCAGGCCGCCATCGCCAGCCTTCAGCAACCGGCCTTCGACCAGGCCGTAGGCGCCGTCGTTTCCGCCCAGGCGGCGAACCGCGCCCGCCGCCAGCGGCTGGCCGAGCGGCTGGAAGCGGGACGTGTAGGTCCAGGCCCCGACCTCGATCCGCGCCGCATCGCCCCAGCGCTTTTCGACCTGGCCGATGATCAGCGCCCCGTCGAACTGGACGGCGACGAAATCATTGCGATGCGCCGGGTCGCCAGCGACGCCGTCGAACACACCCAGCTGCGCGGTCCAGCCCTCTGCCGGCCGGTAGAAGCTCGTCACCGCCAGCGCCGGGGTCGGGTAGTCGGAGGGGCCGTTCTTGCCGGTGTCGCTCAGGTCGGGGCCGATGCCGTCGGACGCGTTCAGGAACAGGGCCGCCGTTTCCTGGACGTCGAAGGTGGTGTTGATGTCGATCAGACCCGCCTTCACCCCGGCGCGTCCGTCGGCGAAGGATTGGCGCAACCACATCTCATAGAGCCGCAGATCGCCCGGCTGGGCTTCGCTGGCGCTGACATCCTGCAGGCCGCCCACATGGCTGGCGGTGAACGAAGAGCCGAACACGTGGGTCAGGCTTACTAGGCCGCTCAGGCCCTCATGGCCAACCAAGCCGCCGTCATAGGCGGCCGACAGCTTCAAGAGATCGACATAGCCCTGGCCGATCCTGGCGCCGCCATCGAGATCGTCGAGCAGGTCAGCGGTATAGGCTGCGGTGAAGGTGAAGGGCGACGGTGGTCCGGGCGCGGGCGGAGCGGTCGGCGGCGTGGGCGCCGGCTTGGTCGGGTCGTTGATCCCCTGGGCCGCCAGCGGGGGCGCCGCGCCCAGCCACAGGGCGACGACCGCTACCAGAATCCCCGTTCCCCGTTCCACCGCCAGCTCCGCCTTTGAAAGGCAAACGGCGCCGTAGATGCGAAGGTTCCGCGGCGATTTTGTCGCCGAATCAACCCTCTGCACGTAAGATCAGGCCGCTGGAAAACAGGCGCGACGGGAGCTTCCAAGGCTTGGCGGCGTTTTATCCGGACAGGAGGTCCCATGGCCGATCCCACCGACCTCCCGCACAATGCGCCCGCCGACATCAAGCAGCCTGAAAAGCCCAAGCTGCTCGAGGTCCTGGGTCCGGGCCTGATCACCGGGGCCTCGGATGACGATCCCAGCGGCATCGCCACCTATTCCCAGATCGGCGCCCAGTTCGGCTTCGACATGGGCTGGGTCATGCTGGTCAGCTGGCCCTTGATGTGCGCGATCCAGGAGATCAGCGCCCGGATCGGCCGGGTGACCGGCAAGGGTATCGCCGGGAACCTGAAGGCCCACTATCCGCGCAGCCTGCTGATCGGGCTGGTCGGCCTGCTGCTCGTCGCCAACACCATCAATCTTGGGGCGGACCTGGGCGCCATGGCCGCGGGTCTCAAGCTGGTGATCGGCGGCCCGCAACTGGCCTATGTCGCCCTGTTCAGCGTAATCTCGATCCTGCTGGAGGTGTTCGTCCGCTATTCGCGCTACGTTTCGGTGCTCAAATGGCTGACCCTGGCCCTGTTCGCCTATGTGGGCGTGGCCTTCGTGGTGCATGTGGACTGGGCGGCGGTGGGCTACCATCTGATGGCTCCAAAAATCAGCTGGACCTCCGACTATCTCACCTCGCTAGTCGCCGTACTCGGCACGACCATCAGTCCGTACCTGTTCTTCTGGCAGGCCGAAGAAGAGGTCGAGGAAGTCAAGGAACGGGACGGCGCCAAGCCTCTGGCCCGCGCGCCTCGCCAGGCCAAATCGGAATTCGCGCGTATCCGCGTGGACACCTATCTTGGCATGGGCCTGTCCAACATGGTGGCGCTGTTCATCATCATCACCACCGCGGCGACGCTGAACGCCCATGGAATCACCGATATCCAAACCTCCTCCCAGGCGGCTTTGGCCCTAAAACCGATCGCCGGTCCCGCGACCTTCATCGTCTTCGCGTTGGGGATTGTAGGCACCGGCCTCTTGGCTGTACCTGTGCTTGCCGGCTCGGCCGCCTACGCCATGGGCGAGGCCTTCGGCTGGCACGTCGGCCTGGCGAGGAAACTGACCAGGGCGCCGTCCTTCTACGCCACCATCGCAGTCGCCACCCTTGTTGGGGCGGCGCTGAACTTCACGCCCATCGATCCGATCAAGGCGCTGTTCTGGAGCGCGGTGATCAATGGCGTGGTGGCGGTGCCGGTCATGGTGATGATGATGCTGTTGGCCTGTCGCCGTACAATCATGGGTGATTTCGCGCTGACCCGAGGGCTGAAGATTGTGGGTTGGATAGCCACGCTGGTGATGGCCTTAGCGGCGGTCGGTATGATCGCCACCATCGGCCATTGAAGGCCATAACAAGCTCCTGGATTTGCTCCCGATTCAGACATCCTAGCCAGGATCGAAATAGGAGATATTGGCACAGCCCCTAAATCATGAGCGGGTTGTGGGTTGGATCCTGTTGCCGCGTTCAGCCAAAGATGCGCCAGCTGCACCCTAGGCTTCATCAAAGGCTCAGAACATCCAAGGTTACGAGCATCCCATGATTGGCTAGGCTATATGATCGGGCGCTGTAGGGTAAAATCAACGATAATACTGACACCAAAAATGCCAACAGACGAATCGAACTTAAATTGGGACTTCGACACAGGCACACCCAGATTTCTCAGGGGCGGCGGGGAAATGGGCGCACGGATACGGAGTCTTGATTGGTCATCAAGTACCCTCGGCGCGCCAGAAAACTGGCCACAACCTTTGCGAACCGCAGTAAGTCTGCTGCTGAACTCAGGTCACCCAATGTATATTTGGTGGGGTCAGGATCTTCTATGCTTTTATAACGACGCTTATCGTCAATCGATTGGATCCGAACGGCACCCAAGCTCACTTGGTCAACCCGGACATCAGGTCTGGAGCGAAATCTGGAACATTATCGGACCGCAGATCGAGCAGGTGATGGCCGGCGGCCCGCCGACCTGGCACGAAAACGCTCTGGTGCCGATCACGCGAAATGGCCGCCGCGAAGATGTGTACTGGACCTACAGTTACTCGCCTATCGACGATGAGAACGCGCCTAACGGGGTCGGCGGAGTCTTGGTGCAATGCGCCGAAACGACTTCCTTTGTCCAGCTCGAACGAGTTCGAGCCGAAGATACGGCGCGTCAGCGCCGGATGTTCCAACAGGTTCCCGGATTTATCATCGCCATGCGCGGGCCGGAGCATCTCGTCGAGTTCGTGAACGATACTCATCGCCGGGTTTTTTCGAGCGATGACTGGGTCGGTAAACCGATCCGCGAGGCCTTCCCCAGCATTGACGGCCAGGGATTTTTCGAAGAACTCGATAAGGTCTACGCGACCGGAATTCCGTTCGAAGCGCAGCGGGCGCCCGTAAAATACCAACGAGCCCCTGGAGCCCCCACCGAACTGCGCTACCTGACCTTCGTGTATGCTCCAATCTGCGGAGACGACGGGAAAGTCGTGGGTATTTTCTGCGATGGATATGACGTGACCGAAGCGGAGGCCGATGCGGTCGCGCTTCGGCACAGCGAGGAGCAGCTTCGCTTGGCCGTGGAGGCGGCGGAAATCGGACTTTGGGACGTCGATATCGTCAGCGACGTGCTTTATTGGCCTTCGAGGGTGAAGGCCATGTTCGGCATTTCACCCGAGATTCCTGTTTCAATGGCGGACTTTTACGCCGGCCTACATCCTGCGGACCGCGAGCAGGTCACGACGGCGTTCGCGGCAGCGACGGATCCCGCCAAGCGGGCGCTCTACGATGTTGAATATCGCACGATCGGCAAGGAAGACGGGCTTGTGCGATGGGTCGCCGCAAAGGGCCGCGGCTTGTTTGAAGGAGGACAGTGCATCCGCGTCCTCGGCACTGCAATTGACGTAACACCACGAAAGCACGCCGAAGCACGCTTACACGAACTAAATGACACACTGGAGGTTCGGGTAGCCGAAGCCCTATCCGAACGTAAGGTGCTGGCCGATGTCGTCGAGTCGACCGATGCCTTTATTCAAGTCATGGACCACCAGTTTCGCCTCTTGGCGATCAATCGCGCCAGCGCCGAGGAGTTCGAGCGCATCTTCGGCGTTCGTCCACGCGTCGGCGATTGCATGCTGGACCTCCTGGCCGGCCGACCGGAGCACCAAGCCACCGTGCGCAGTCTCTGGGCGCGCGCTCTCGGTGGCGAAGAATTCACGGCCATTGACGAGTTCGGCGATCCTTCTGTCGACCGAAAATACTACGAAATGAAGTTCAATACGCTTCGGGATAGAGATGGTATTCCGATAGGCGCATTCCAGTTTGTGTATGACGTCACCGAACGCTTGAGGAATCAAGCGAGACTTGCGGAAGCGGAGTCGCATCTGCTCCAGGCCCAAAAACTCGAAGCGATCGGGCAGCTCACCGGAGGTGTGGCTCACGACTTCAATAATCTGCTCATGGTCATTTCCGGCGGCCTGAGCCTGATGGATAAGCCTGGCAATGCCGATCGTCGCCAACGCATCATCGACGGCATGCGGCAGGCCGCTATTCGAGGCGCATCCCTAAGCCGCCAACTGCTGGCGTTCGCACGCCGACAGCCCCTGAAAGCCGAACCATTGGATTTGGCGAAACACATCCACGGCATGCGCGATCTGCTCGACCGGGCGCTTCGCGGCGACGTGAGTGTGAACAGCTGCATGGCGCCTGACCTTTGGCCTGTCCAAGTGGATCCAGCAGAGTTGGAATTGGTTGTGCTCAATCTCTGCGTTAATGCCCGTGACGCGATGCCCCAAGGCGGCGCCATCACAATCTCCGCCGAGAACGCGCCCGGTAACCACGGTCGGGACTTTGTACGGCTGACCGTCGCAGATTCCGGCGTCGGCATACCGGCGGAGGTGCTAACCCGCGTGTTCGAGCCATTCTTCACTACCAAGGAGATTGGCAAAGGCTCAGGCCTTGGACTCGCACAAGTCTATGGTTTCGCCGAACAGTCAGGTGGATCCGTCAAGGTCGATAGCATCGTCGGCAAGGGAACGCAGGTCACGTTGCAGATGCCTCGGGCGGACAACTATCCTATTCCCCAATCAGAGGGAGCACCTCCAGATTTGGAGGCTCTTCGATCTGCCGCTGCGGAGGTCGTTCTGCTGGTTGAGGATGACGATGAGGTTGCGACATTAGTGACCGAGATGCTGCGCGAGCTGGGTTATAATGTGATGCGGGTCGCCAGCGCCGCCGGCGCGTTGGGCGCCTTGGCCAATGGTCGAGCCGTGGATGTTGTTTTCTCCGACATCATGATGCCGGGACCGATGAACGGCGTCGACCTCGCCCAAGAGATCCGCCTCCGTCGCCCTGGCCTACCTGTGCTTTTGACATCTGGTTATGCGCAGATCGCCATCCAAAGCGCGCGGGCTGAAGGAATACCCATCCTCGCCAAACCCTATGAAATTGATGTCTTAGCGCGAAGGTTGCGCGAAGTTCTCGATACAGGCGGTATGTGTCCAGATGGCGTGTTAGACGGAGGACCGACAGCTGCAATCTAGTTGCTCGACCGTTCACCGGCGCTCCGGCGACCGTGAAGCATCTGCAGAAAATACGCACAAGCGGACAATCGCCTCGTTTTGGTCCAGATTTTAATAACCATCGGAGAAAATACCCAAGCGGATAATAATTTATTTGAGAATTATTGATGGAGTTACATCCACCCCTACAACTATCGCCCGACTGCGGTGAATATTTCTGATGGACAGTCAACAGCTCCGCACAAAATGTACTGTGACGACCAACCACGGCAGTCGAGGAGCTATCATGGCGGTAGGTTGCAAGCCGTAGTGTGAATATATTCACCTTCTGCATTGATGGCGACGGCTATGCAAGCATGGAGCGGCGATCCAAAGGTCCACCTTCACCCCACCCGGCAGCACCAACAATTTATTGAATAAATTCAGCAAATTGCCCAGCCTGGTGAGCTCGCCCAACATTCATTCCCACAAGACGCGCCTGTGCTACCCGGCCGAAGATGTCTCAACATCAGTGTTTAGCTTATCACGCAACTGACTAGCTGCGTTGCCGCGCGGCTGGTGGATCATACCGGGCTGGCTAGCCGTTTAAGGGCAAGTCCCCGAGCACGTCCGTCATGCCTTACGACCGATTCGATAACCCTTTCGACTGGCCTAATTTTGGCCTGGTCGACGATGTGCGTTCGGCCATGATCGCCGCGGCGCGAGGGGAGCGTCCCATGGCGTTGGCCACGCTATTCGCCGTGGATGGCGGCGCGCCGCGCGCGCCGGGCGCTCAGATGCTGTTTGTCGATGGACCGGCCGCCGGTTTCCTTTCGGGCGGATGCATCGAGGCGGATGTAGCCCTGCATGCGCAGGAGGTGATCCAGACGGGACGCAGCCGAATCTTGACTTATGGCAAGGGCGGACCGATCGATCTCACCCTGCCCTGCGGCTCGTCGATCAAGATTTTGCTGGAGCCTGTAGCGGCCGACGATCAGGCGCTGGCGCGCCTGCGCTACTTCACCGCCACCCGGCGCCCCGCGATATGGATCAGCGATGGCGATAGCCGCACCTGTGTGGCAGAGGACGAAGATCTTGGTCCGTCCCAGGCGCTCAGGCCGATGCTGCTCAGCGGCGACGCCGAATGCGCCGCTTTAGATGATCCATTCGTATTGGCGCGGCGCCATACCCCAGCGATCCGCGTGGTGGTGATTGGGGGTGAACCCCCCGCCTTGGCCCTCACCCAGCTGGCCGCCCACGTGGGCCTGGAGACCATCCTGGTGCGTCCAAGAGGGCCGGCATCGCCTCCACCGGAGCCGGCCGCCTATCTGCGCCTAGAGCCTCAGGAAGCCCTGGCCGTCCTTTTGCCCGACCCATGGACGGCGGTGGCGATCCTGACCCACGACCTAGACGACCAGCATGCCGCCCTGGTGGCGGCCCTATCCGCCGATGCGGGCTATGTAGGCGCTATCGGCAGCCGCAAGCGTATCGGCGCGCGCAATTTGCGGCTGAGCACCGCCGGCCTCGACCAGGACCGGATCGGCCGCCTGCATGCGCCGATCGGATTGCCCATAGGCGGCAAGTCCCCCTGGCGGATCGCCATCGCCACCTTGGCGGAGATCATGGCGTCGATCGGCTAGAGCAGCTTCTCGGCCCGGATCGGCAACTCGCGGATGCGCCGGCCGGTCGCGTGGAATACGGCGTTGGCCACGGCGGCGTTCATGCCGGTGATGCCGATCTCGCCGATGCCCTTGACGCCCAGCGGATTCACCGTGTCGTCGTGTTCCGGCACGATGATCACCTCGATGCTGGGCGTGTCGGCGTTCACCGGAATGCGATAGTCCGCCAAGTTATGGTTCACATAGCGCGCGGCTATCGGATCAATCTCCGTGGCTTCGTGCAGCGCCGCCGACAAACCCCAGATCGCGCCGCCCATGAACTGGCTGTAGGCGGTCAGCGGGTTGATGATGGTGCCGGCCGCGAAGGCGCTGACCACCCGCGGCGTGCGGATTTCGCGCGTGCGGGCATGCACGCGAACCTCCACGAAATGGGCGCCGAAGGCAAAGGCTGTGACATCCTTGCGGCCGGTTCCGCGCACCATGGACGGCGTACCGGCATAGAGCTTGGACATGGCGTCCGGCGCCGAACCGTCCGGGGTGTTTTCGGCATAGACTTCCAGCGGGCCTGCGCCGACCCGACCTACAGCAACGGCCCAAGACTCGCTGCGGCCGTCCGGCCCCATCAGGGCGGCGGCGTCCAGGCGGAGCTTCGATGGATCAAGGCCATGCAGCGGGCTGGCGGGGTCGGCCACCGCAGCGGTGACTAAGCGGTCGCGCACCATCTGGCAGGCCTTGTAGGCAGCCGCGGTGGTACTGGCGGCGTTGTTTGAGCCGCCGGCCACGGGCACCGGCGGCAAACTGCTGTCGCCCAGGGCGACATTGATGTTCGCCAGCTCCAGACCCAGGGCGTTGGCCACGGTCAGACCGATGGTGGTATAGGCGCCTGTGCCGATCTCGTGCGCAGCCATCTGGATCGTCGCGCGCCCATCCGGCGTCACCGACAGCCGCGCCGCCGCCGCACCGATGTTGGATGGGTAACAAGCCGTGGCGCAACCATAGCCGACCAGCCAATCGCCCTCCCGCATGGCCCCCGGCTTGGGATTGCGCCGCGCCCAGCCGAACCTTGCGGCGGCCTGATCATAGCAAGCCATCAGCGAGCGGCTGGAGAAGGGCTTACCGTCCACCGGATCGACCTGGGTGTCATTGACCCGGCGCAACTCCACAGGGTCCATGCTCAGCGCATAGGCCAGCTCGTCCATAGCGCTTTCCAGGCCAAACATGTACGGCGTCTCGGGCGGCGCGCGCATAAAGCCGGGGGTGTTGCGATCAGCGTGGACTACGCTGACGACGGTGGCGATGTTGGGACAGGCATAGACCCGCGCCGTAGTCTCCACGCCGGCCACATTGTAGCCGGACGGCCGCGACGTAACCTCCCAACCTTCATGACTGAACGCCGTCAGTTTGCCGTCGCGCGCCGCGCCGAGCTGGACCCGCTGGCGGGTCTCGGCGCGGTAGGTGGCGATGGTGAAGCCCTGGTCACGGGTGGCGACCAGCTTGACCGGTCTCCCCAGTCGGCGCGCTGCGATAGCGATCCAGACTGTGCGCGAGGTGGTCCCACCCTTGGATCCGAACGCCCCGCCTACGAAGTGCGAGACCGTGCGCACATCGGCCGGGTCCATGCCGAGCTGTTTGGCCACATTGGTCTTCAGGCCCCACATGAACTGGGTCGGCTCGTAAATCGTCAGCTTGGCGCCGTCCCAAACGCAGGTGGTGGTAAATAGCTCAATCGGATTGTGGTGCTGGGTGGGCGTGGCGTAGTTCTGATCGATCCGCATCTCCGCCGCGGCGAGAGCCGCAACGGCGTCGCCCTTCTTTGGGTCACCGCCCTCCTGCGTCTTATGGGGTTCGCTGGTGACGCCGGGACTCTGAAAGCTGGCGCTGGGAGGTTCGGCTGCATAGTCGGCCTTCACCCGATGCGCAGCCTCACGGGCAGCTTCGAATGTCTCGGCCACCACTACGGCGATGATTTGACCGTCATGCCATATCTGGTCGCTCTCCAAAGTGGTGGTGGTCTTGTCCGGCGTCATTTGCGGCGGCGGCTTGGCTTCGTCGCCCACGTTCCAGTGGGTGAGGATATCCAGCACACCCTGCACAGCCTTCGCCTGCTCCAGGTCCAGCCGCAGCAGGCGCCCCCGGGCGATGGCGCTGGTGACCAGATAGGCATAGGCCGCGTGCGCGGCCGGCTCGTCGGAGGCGTAGCGCGCTGCGCCGGTCACCTTGGCGCGGCCGTCGATACGCTGGGCGGGCTTGCCGAACAGGTGGGCGGCGTCGTCGGCCATCTAAGCCTCCATCGCCTTTGCCTGCAGTAAGGCGCGCACAAGGGTTCGACGTCCAAGTTCGGGCTTATAATCGTTGTGGCCATGGGTCACCGCACTGGCGAACGCCGCATGGGCGGCGGCTTCAGCGCTCGCTTCGTCCAGGACATGATCAGCCAAGACCGCCTCGGCTTCGCGCGCCCGCCAGGGCCGGTAAGCCACCCCGCCAAGGCCGATCCGCGCCTCGCGCACCCGTTCACCGTCCATGTCCAGAACCACCGCCGCTGAAGCGATAGCGAACTCATAGGACGCTCGATCGCGCACCTTCAGATACAGCGATCGCCGCGAGCCTGCGTTGGGCGGGACCATGATGGTGGTGATCAGCTCGCCCGGCGCCAGAGCATGCTCCAAGTGCGGCTGACCTGCCGGCAGATGGAGCTTATCGAACGTCAACCAGCGCACACCCCGGGGGCCATTCACCTCGACCACCGCGTCGAAGGCGATCAAGGCGACGGCGAAGTCGCCCGGATAAAGAGCGATGCACTGTTCATCCACGCCCAGCACGGCATGGTCACGGTTGACGCCGCCGAAGGCCGCGCATCCAGAGCCAGGGTTGCGCTTGTTGCAGGCCTCCCAACTGGGATCGCGAAAATAGGGGCAGCGTGTCCGTTGCAAGACATTCCCGCCCAATGTGGCCATGTTGCGCAGCTGCGGGCTCGCGGCCTGTTCCAGCGCCTGAACTAGGGCCGGATAGTCCTGCATCAGGGCAGGATGAGCTGCAGCCTTAGCCATAGGCGTCAATGCGCCTAGGCGCAGACCCAGTGGGCTGGCCTCAATACGGTCATGGACGCCGCGCAGCGGAGTGATGTCGACGATCCGTCGTGGCCGCAACACGTCCAGCTTCATCAAGTCGATCAGCGTGGTGCCGCCGGCCAAAAACTGGGTCTGCGCGTCTGTCTGGCCTTGGCCGGTGGCAGCGCCCAGGCGAACGGCCGCTTCAGCATCGCGGGCCCTTTCATAGGCGAAGGGACGCATCAGACCCGCTCCATCATCTGATCGCGCGCCTGCTTCACCGCTTCGACAATACGCGGATAGGCGGCGCAGCGGCATAGGTTGCCGCTCATATATTCGCGGATGTCGGCATCATTGTCGGCATGACCCTCCAGCACGCAGGCCACCGCCGACATGATCTGGCCAGGAGTGCAGTAGCCACATTGGAAAGCGTCACGTTCGATGAACGCCTGCTGCATGGGATGCAGCGCCTCGCCCGGCCGGGACAATCCTTCGATAGTGGTGATGGCTCGCCCTTGGACGGCCACGGCCAGGGTCAGGCAGGACAGCACGCGCCGGCCGTCCACATGCACCGTGCAGGCGCCACATTGACCTTGATCGCAACCCTTTTTCGATCCGGTCAGGCCCAGATGTTCGCGCAAGGCGTCAAGCAGACTGGTGCGCACATCGGTCATGAGGGTGCGAAATTGACCATTGATGGTCAGCGTCATGGCCACCGTCCCAGCTTGGCCTTCGGTCCTGGATTGAGATTCCGCCACCGCGCCGCCCGGCACGACTAAAGTCGCCCCCACCCCTGCCGCTGCGCCAAACAAGTGACGCCGGCTGGGGCCGCCGGGCCTTTGGTCTTGATCCATGGGAACGCTCCGATCAGCCTTAGGTGAACCCATCGGGCTCCACAGGGGTTCCCAGGGCTCAGCCACGCGCGCATCCGGAAAGTCACCAAGAGATGGACGGAGCTATGACAGGCCTGGAGGCACTCATCCTCGCGGCCGGCGCAGGTTCCCGCTTCGGCGGCGGCAAGCTGCTCGCCTCCTGGCGTGATGGCGTCGTGCTGGACGGCGCTATCCGCGCGGCCTTAGCCGCACCCGCGGACCAGGTCACGCTGGTCTGGGGCGCTGACCCTCGCGTCCCGGATGCGGCCACGGCTTGCGTTCAGCGCCTGGGCGCCGAGACACGCCTGAGCCTGGTCTATGCGCCGGTGCACACGGAAGGCCTGGGGGCGTCTCTCGCTGCGGGGATCAAATCCATGCGCTCCGATGCTAGGGGCGTCTTCGTTTTCCTCGGCGACATGCCCGCGGTCCCAGATGATATCGCGCAAAAGCTGGCCGTTGCGCTGACGGATGGTGCGGACGCCGTCGCACCCGTCATGAACGGGCGACGTGGTCATCCCGTCCTGTTCGGTCGGGGCCTATTGCCAAAACTCGCCGATCTCAATGGAGAACGGGGCGCCGCCGGCCTGCTCACCGCCATCGATGACCGGCTCACGCTCCTCCCCACTTCAGATCACGGCGTCCTGTTCGATATCGACACGCGCGAGGATCTCCTCGTCGATCATGGTTCAGGGTGAATTCGGCAGCGCGCGTCGACGAGGGCTTTAGACCAGAGGTCGAATGGGCCTGTTCAATAGCCTGGTATCGTCGCGAGATGGGGTTGCTCGGGCCGCAAATCGTCCATCGGTCTTTCGCTCGTCGAATCCCTTCACCAAGAAAGACGAACGATCATTGCCGTCAAAGGAGACGCGTATGATCCTTTTTAATGCCGTTCTCGAGGCTCTGGCCATGGCCATGCAAATGGCTTGGCTCCTGCTATGGCCGCTGATCCTGGGATTTGCGGTATCCGCCGCGATCCAGGCCGTGGTGTCTCATAGCCAGATGGCCATGCTACTGCCGGACGACCGTCCAAAATCGATTTTGAAGGCCGTCCTGCTGGGCGCTGCATCCTCTTCCTGTTCCTACGCCGCCGTCGCCATCGCGCGCTCGATGATCCGCAAGGGTGCGGACTTCAAAGCCGCCATGGCCTTTCAATTCGCATCCACCAACTTGGTCATCGAACTTGGCGTGATCCTCGCCGTGGTCCTTGGCTGGACCTTCACCGCCGCGACCTGGGCCGGCGGAATCGTCATGATCGCCATCCTGACCCTATTGCTGCGGTTATTCCTGCGCAGGCCCCAGATCGAGGCGGCCAAGCGCCAGGCCGAAAAAGGGCTCGCTGGCCGCATGGAGGGCCATGCCGAAATGGACATGGCGGTGAACGAGGGGCCGATCTTGAAGCGCCTCACCTCGGCCGAAGGCCTTACCGCCATCTCGCACTATTTCATCATGGACTGGGCCTCAATCTGGGTCGATCTGGCCGTTGGCCTCCTCATCGCCGGCGCCCTTGCGGCCTGGGTTCCGAGCGATATCTGGTCCTTGGTATTTCTCACGCACGACCCCCTCATGGCCAAGATCGTGGGACCGTTGCTGGGGCCGCTGATTGCAATGGCCTCTTTCGTCTGTTCCGTTGGAAACGTGCCCCTGGCTGCGGTTCTTTGGCGCGGCGGAGCCAGCTTCGGCGGCGTGGTCGCCTTCATCTTCGCCGATTTGATTGTGCTGCCGATCCTGGACATCTATCGGCGCTACTACGGCCTCAAGGTCGCGGCAGCCTTATTCACGCTGTTCTACGCGGCCATGGCGCTAGCAGGTTACATGGTGGAGTTGCTGTTCGGCGCGGTCGGCCTAGTCCCCAAGCAACGCACGGTTGATATTGTGGATCGAGGCTTCGCCTGGAACTACACCACCATCCTTGACCTCGGCTTCTTGATACTCGCCGGCGCCCTCCTCTGGCGCTTCCTCAGGACTGACGGACCGGCGATGCTGCGCCGGATGGAGCATTCAAGCGCTGATCAGCATTGCTCCAGATATCATCACCGCGAGCCCTAGCCTCTATGTTGGACGTCCCTGTTTGTGCCCGCCAGTGGCGATAGCGGCCTAGCCTTTCGTGGAAACGCTAGCTGCTTGTCTCATGAGGAGCTTGGTGGGTTTGTCGCTGTGGGGGGCCTTAGCAGACGCTCAGCCCATCCGCTGCACGAGAGCGCGCTGCATTCGGCGGCTCGCCATTTTATGGGCAAGCTCAGTTCGACGAAGACCACTTCTGTTAAGGCATCTGATTAAGGTCGCGCAGCCAGCCCCTCCTCCGCCGGGAACAAACCCGACAGCCGTTCAATTCTAGGCTCGCCGGACGGAGGCTCGGACCATGGCGGCTTTCACGATCGCGCGGGCGGCCATACCCTATTGCGGCGCGCCGCCGACGCCCGACAGCCTGATCCATCGCTGGAACCTGGATCCGTTCCTGATCATCGCCCTGCTGCTGGCGTTGACTGCCTACTGGATCGTCGCGCGAGACCGGCAGGGATGGAGCCGTAGCGCGTTCCTGGGCGGCTGGGCCTTGGGCGCAGCGGCGCTGATCTCACCGCTGTGCCCGTTGTCGGTGGCCCTGTTCAGCGCTCGGATCGGCCAGCACATGCTACTGGCCGGCGTTGTCGCGCCGCTGATTGCGTTCGGCTGGCCAAGTGCGCAGAGGCTGGACGCCCGTCATAGGCCTCTGTCGGCCGCAGCCGCCTTCGCATTGGCGCTATGGTTCTGGCACGCGCCCGGCCCCTATGCGGCCACCTTCGCCAGCGATGCGGTCTATTGGGCCATGCACCTGAGCCTGTTTGGGTCGGCCGTTTGGCTGTGGCTGGCCCTGGTGCGAGGCTCGGACGCGGACCTGGGAACGCGCGCCGCCGCCGTGGCGATCACCAGCGGGCAGATGGGCTTGCTCGGCGCGCTGCTGACCTTCGCCCCGCGCCCGCTCTATGCGCCGCATCTTCTGACCACCTGGGCCTTCGGGCTGACACCGCTGCAGGACCAGCAGCTGGGCGGCGTGGCCATGTGGATTCCCTCTGGGGTGTTGTTCGCCGCGGGCCTAGCCTGGGCCTTCAGCCAAGCTCTTAGCCGGGCGCAGGCCCATAACCTGGGCCGCGCCTGATGGCCGATACGCCGCTGAACTATCTGCGCACCTTCGGCCCTCGCGCGGATCCGGCCACCGGGCTGACGTGGGGCTTGCTGGACATCTCGATCGCAGTGGTGGTGATCGTCACCGTCCTGGTGGTGGTGGGCGTGATCCTGCGGCGGGCGCCCTTCGCTCAGGCCGCACGCCCCGAGCCCCATGCCGGAGTCTCGGGCCTGAGCTGGATCACGATCGGCGTGGCCCTGACCGTGGCGACGCTGGCGGTCTCGCTGATCTGGACCGTGCAGGTGGTGGCCAAGGTCGACTCACCTGCACATCCGCCCGCCCTCACGCTGCAGGTGGCCGGGCGCCAGTGGTGGTGGCAGGTGGGCTATCGCTCCGCTGATGGCCAACCCGCCTTCGCCACGGCCAATGAGATCCATATCCCCGTGGGCCGGCCAGTGCTGGTGGAGCTGTCGAGCCCGGACGTGATCCATTCCTTCTGGGTTCCGTCGCTCACCGGCAAGACCGACACCATTCCCGGCCGGGGCAATATCTCATGGATGCAGGCCGACCGGGTCGGGCTTTATCGCGGCCAGTGCACGGAATATTGCGGCGTCCAGCACGCCAAGATGGCCTTCGTGGTGATGGCCCAGCCCCAGGTCGACTTCGACGCCTGGCGCAGCGCCCAGACCGCGCCGGCCGCAGCGCCGACCGACGCCGAAGCCACCCGGGGCGAAGCGGTGTTCGCCGCACGCTGCGCCTCGTGCCACGTGATTCGCGGCGGACCCGGTTATGGCGAGGCAGGCCCGGACCTGACCCACCTGATGAGCCGGCGCGAACTGGCCAGCGGCGCCCTGCCCAACACCACCGGGGCACTGAGCGGCTGGATCGCCAATCCGCAAGGGGTCAAGCCGGGCGCGCTGATGCCGGCCACCGAGCTTTCGGGACCCGACCTGAACGCCGTGGTCGCCTATCTGGAGACCCTCAAATGACCGCGCCGGCCGATCCTTCGCTCGAGGCGCGGTCGGCGCGCATGGTGCGCCGCACCGCCGAATTCCCCAGTCAGCGGCTACACCGGATCTGGGAGACCGAGCCGGGCCTGCGTGGCTTCTTCTCCACGGTCGATCACAAGGAGATCGGCCTACGCTACGTGATCACTGCTCTGGTCTTCCTGCTGCTGGGCGGCGTCGAGGCCCTGGCTCTGCGCGTGCAGCTGGCCAGGCCCGACCAGCAGCTGCTCAGCCCCGAGCACTACGACCAGCTCTTCACCATGCATGGCGTGACCATGATCTTCCTCTACGCCGCGCCAGTGCTGTCTGGGTTCAGCAACTATCTGTGGCCGCTACTGCTGGGCTCGCGCGACATGGCCTTTCCGCGGCTGAACGCCCTGTCCTACTGGGTCTATCTGGCCGCGGGCCTGTTCCTCTACGCCGGTTTCGTGGTCGGCAAGGGACCGGACGCCGGCTGGTTCAACTACGTTCCCTATGCGGCCAAGCCGTTCAATCCCGGAATCAATATCGACATCTACGCCTTGGGCCTGATCCTGCTGGGCGTATCGACCACGGTGGGCGCGGCCAATTTCGTGGTCACCTTCCTGCGCCTGCGCGCGCCGGGCATGTCGATCGACCGGGTGCCGATCCTAGTCTGGGGCACGCTGACCGCCTCTGCGGCCAACCTCTTGGCCATTCCCGCCGTCAGCCTGGCGTTTTTCCTCTTGTGGATGGACCGCCAGTTCGGAACCCATTTCTTCGACGCCGCCCAGGGCCAGCCGCTGCTTTGGCAGCATCTGTTCTGGCTGTTCGGCCATCCTTGGGTCTACGCCATCGTGCTGCCGGCCATGGGCATGGTCTCCGACGCCCTGCCCACCTTCTGCCGTCGGCCGCTGGTGGGCTATACGCCCGTGGCGCTGTCGACCGTCGCGACCATGGCTCTGGGCTTCGGCGTGTGGGTGCACCACATGTTCGCCACCGGCCTACCGAGCATGGCCCTGTCATTCTTCAGCGGCGCCTCGATCATCATCACCCTGCCCAGCGCCGTGGCGGTGTTCTCCTGGACTGCCACTATCTGGACCGGACGGCCGGTGATCAACACCGCCTTCCTGTTCTTCGCCAGCATGATCATCCTGTTCGTGATCGGGGGCGTCTCGGGCTTCATGACCGCGTCGGCGCCGGTCGACTGGCAGCTGACCGACACCTATTTCGTGGTGGCGCACATTCACTACGTGCTGATCGGCATCAACCTCTTCCCGGTGGTCGGGGCGATCTTCTACTGGTTCCCCAAGCTGACCGGCCGGCTAATGGACGAGCGCCTGGGCCAAGCCTGTTTCTGGACCATGTTCATCGGCTTCAACCTCGGCTTCATGCCCATGCACTGGGTGGGGCTGATGGGCATGCCTCGGCGCATTTACACCTATCCCGCGAACATGGGCTGGGACGTCAGCAACATGGTGATCTCGGCCGGCTCGTTCCTGTTCGCCGCCGGCGTGCTGCTGCTGCTGATCAATATCGCCGTTAGCCTCAGGCGCGGGCGCCCGGCGGGAATCAATCCCTGGGACGCGCCGACCCTGGAGTGGTCGGTCCCTTCGCCGCCACCGCCCTATAATTTCGACGTCATCCCCATCGTCGCCAGCCGCCATCCCCTGTGGGAGGCGCATATCGGCGAAGCGGCGGCGCGCACCAGCCTGGACGAAGGCCTGCTGCTCGACCATGGCCGCGAGACCATCGCCACCTCCCCATTGGATGGCGCGCCCGAGCTGATTCTACAGATGCCAGGCGACAGCCTGGCGCCGGTTAGCCTGGCTGGGGGCATGTCGCTGATCGCTGTTGGGGCGGCGGTCCGCCTGTGGGTGCTGGTCGGCCTCGGCGCCCTGGTTTGCGCCGCCGCCCTGGCCGCCTGGTTCTGGCCGCGCCGCGCCCATGCCGGCGACGACAGCCTGGAGCCAGCCGATGGCTGAGTTGGCCTACGAACCCGTCGCGCTGCCGGTCGGCGCCCTGGGACGTAACAGCGTGGGCTGGTGGGGCATGCTGTGCCTGATCGCCACCGAGAGCTGCCTCTTCGCCTATCTGCTGTTCAGTTATTTCTACATGGCCGTGCAGCACGGCCGCGCTTGGCTGCCCGAGGCCAATCCCTCGATCAGCCTGTCGGGTCCTAACACCCTGATCCTGCTGACCAGCAGTCTGGCTGCGTGGTGGGGTGAGGAAGGAGTCAAGCACGGCCGTCGCGGCCAGCACATCTCCGGACTCAGCGCGGCCATACTGCTGGGCGTGGTCTTCCTGGTCGTGCAGCTGTTCGAGTGGAAGGAGAAGACTTACGGCCTCTCCACCAGCGCCTACGGCTCTCTGTTCTTCACCATCACCGGATTTCATATGATGCACGTGATCGTGGGGCTGTTGATCCTGAGCACCGTGCTGGCGTGGTCGCTGATGGGCTATTTCAGCCCGCGCCACCACGCCCGGGTGACCATCGCCGGAATCTATTGGCACTTCGTCGACGCTGTCTGGCTGTGCGTCTTCTTCACCTTCTATGTCAGCCCCTATCTGATGGGAGGCGGATCGTGAGCCCGCCCACAGCGAGTCTTTCTCCGCCGATCAAGGCGCCCGCGCCGGCCCGGCTGCGCCTGATGGCGCTGCTTTGCGCCCTGGCGGCGGGACCAGCGGCCTGGTCGACCCAGCTGATCGTCGGCTACGGCCTTTCCAGCCGGGCCTGCTATCCGAACGCGGTCCCGCTGCGCCAGGCCCCGCCCGGCGGCTGGAGCGCCGAACCGTGGGTGCTGCTGACGATCAACCTGGCATGCTTCGGCCTCGCCCTGGCCGGTGCGACGGCGGCCTGGAGACAATGGCGCGCGGCACGCGGCGATGAGGCTGCGCCCGCGGAGCAGCGGCGCACACGCTTCCTGGCCGCCTGCGCGCTGATGGCCAGCGCCGGCTTCGGTCTGGCGGTGCTGTTCGACACGCCGGTGATCCTGGACGTGCCGACCTGTTGGAGTCTGGGCTGATGTGGAGACCAAGCGTCTGTCCAAGCCTGATCGGCGCGGCCGCCGCGGCGGGGGCTAGCCTTTGCTTGGCGCTCAGCGCCTGCGCCCCACCGCAGCAGCCAGCGGCGCCGGCCGATTTCGGCGGCGACTCGCATCGGGGACAAGTCCTCACCCAACAGGCTCAGTGTGGCGCTTGCCACGAAATTCCCGGCGTGGAGAACGCCCACGGGCTGGTCGGGCCGCCCCTGACCCGCTTCGGCCTTCGGACTACTGTGGCCGGCGTCCTGCCCAATACGCCACCCAACCTGGCGCACTGGCTGAAGGACCCTCAGGGCGTAACCCCAGGCAATGCCATGCCCAGTACGGGGCTGAACGACCAGCAGGCCCGCGATGTGGCCGCCTTTCTTTACACACTGCGATGAGCCGCCTTCGCGCCCTGGCCGCCCGCCTGGCGCCCGGCGTCGCTGTGGCTGCGCTGATCGGCGCGGCGGGCGCGGCGGCGACCATGGGTTTTGGCCTCTATGACGTGCGGGCCAGCAGCCAACACACGCCCCTGGTCGCCTGGGCGGTGCACGCCACCATGATCCGCGCCGCGCAGATCCACGCCGCGGGGATCGTTCAGCCCCCCTCGTTCACGCCGGCCGAGGTCCAAAGCGGCTTCGATCTCTATGACCGCGATTGCGCCACCTGCCATGGGGGCCCGGCCACGCCGCGGGCGGACTGGGTCAACGGCATGACCCCCTCACCGCCGTTCCTGATGGACTCCAACCGTCTCTGGACCAATCCGCAGCTGTTCTGGATCATCAAAGGCGGTGTGAAGATGACCGGCATGCCAGCCTGGGGCGTCACCCGCTCGGACGGTCAAATCTGGGACTTGGTCGCCTTCCTGGACGCCATGCCGAACCTGCCGCCCGGCGCCTATGCTCAGATGCGCGCCCAACGCCTGAGCCCCGCAGGTCCCCACGCGGCTCAAAGCCGGTGACACCAGGGCGTACACCTGGGGCCGGCTGCAAACGACTATCCGCGCACGGCCCCGCTGGAACGGCCCGACGCAGAGCCGGTTTAAACGGCATCCCATTTCTTGTCTTGGAGACCGTCATGGCCGAAGCCCGTTTGAAGATGCAGGATCCGCGGTATCAATATCCCGAGCCGCCCTTTCCCAAGCAGCCTCAGCCGGCCCCGGGCTTGGCGGCCGAGATGGAACCCAAGCCGGACCATGGCGAGACGAGCTATCACGGCACGGGCAAGCTCACGGGACGCAAGGCGTTGGTCACCGGCGCCGATTCCGGCATCGGCCGCGCCGCCGCGATCGCCTTCGCCCGTGAAGGGGCGGACGTAGCCCTTGTCTATCTGCCCAGCGAGCAGAGCGACGCCGATGAGGTGATCCGCCTGATCGAAGCCGAGGGGCGCAAGGCCGTGGCGCTGCCAGGCGACATCACCGACGAGGCTTTCTGCCAGAAGCTGGTGGAGGATGCTGCTGATCGACTGGACGGCCTCGACATCTTGGTCAACAACGCCGGCAAGCAGAAGACGCAACAGGCTGTAGGCGAGATCACCAGCCAGCAGTTCGACCAGACGCTGAAAACCAACCTCTATGCCCTGTTCTGGATCACCAAGGCGGCGGGGAGACACCTGCCGCCCGGGGCTGCGATCATCAACACCGCCTCGGTTCAGGGCGTCGAGCCTTCAGCCAGTCTGCTGGATTACGCCACCACCAAGGCCGGGATCATCGCCTTCACCAAGGCCCTGTCCAAGCAGCTGATCGAGAAGGGTGTGCGCGTCAACGCCGTGGCGCCCGGACCATTCTGGACCGCCCTGCAACCCAGCGGCGGACAGACCCAGGAAAAGGTGCAGCACTTCGGCGAACAGGGCCCCCTGGGCCGCCCCGGCCAGCCGGTGGAGATCGCTCCGGTCTATGTGTTGCTCGCCTCGCAGGAAGCCAGCTTCATCACCGGCGAAGTCTATGGCGTCACCGGCGGCCTGGGTGTTGTGTAGCCAGGGCTCGGCCGGGGCGACCGTGACGCCTCTCTGGTATCTTCGTTTGCGTCATGAGTGACGGGTCCGAACAGGACCGACGGCGCATATCCGATTACGCGCTTATCGGCGACTGCGAAACCGCGGCCTTGGTGAGCCGGGACGCGACAATCGAATGGTTGTGCTGGCCGCGGTTCGATTCCGAAGCCTGTTTTGCGGCGCTGCTCGGCTCGGAGACTAACGGGCATTGGCGCATGGTCTGTTCGGCGCAGGCCCGGATAAGTCGACGCTATCTCGGCGACTCGCTGATCCTGGAAACGACCCTTGAGACCGGCGCAGGTGTGGTCCGGTTGCTGGATTTCATGCCGGTCCGCGGCCAGGCTTCCGACCTCGTCCGCATCGTTATCGGCGAGCGGGGGACGGTCTCGCTACGCAGCCAGCTGAAGCTGCGTTTCGACTTCGGCCGTCTCAAGCCGCGCTGGTTGAACGACAACCGCCAGCGCGCCACCGCCATCTGCGGCCCGCATGCGGCGCGACTGATGTCCGACGCGCCGTTTCATTGCGCCGAGGACGGCGACTGCGAAGCCCAATTCGAGATCAGGGCCGGCGAGGTCCGCGCATTCGTGCTGACCTATTTCATCTCTCACGGCGCCGAACCGGATGTCGTAGACCCCAGGCAGGCTCTGGAAGACACTGGCCGCTATTGGGCGGATTGGACGGCGCGCTGCAATTATTCCGGCCCCTGGCGCGAGGCGGTCATTCGCTCGCTGATCACCATGAAGGCCCTCACCTACCGACCCAGCGGCTCGATCGTCGCCGCGCCGAGCAGTTCCCTGCCGGAACGCCCCGGAAAGGGGCGCAACTGGGACTATAGGTTCTGCTGGCTGCGGGACGCCACCTTCACCCTGCTTGCTTTCCTCAACACCGGCTACTCCGACGAAGCTCAGGCGTGGGTCGATTGGTTGATGCGGGCGGTCTCAGGGGATCCGGCTCATATCCAGCCGGTCTATGGTCTGGGCGGCGAGCCCCGGTTGACGGAGTGGGAGGCGCCATGGCTGCGCGGTTTTGGAGGAGCGCAGCCAGTGCGCTTCGGCAACGCCGCCTTCCAGCAGCACCAGTTCGACGTCTGCGGCGAAGTGATCAACGCGCTGCACCAGGCCCATCTTCACGGCCTGCCGTGCCGGGAGGACGGCTGGCGCCTAGTCAAGGCCATGATCGAGCATCTGGAGACCATCTGGGGCGAACCAGATGATGGAATTTGGGAAGCGCGCGGCGCGCCCAAGCGCTTCGTCCATTCCCAAGCGATGATCTGGGCGGCGATCGATCGCGGCGTGCGCCGGGCCGAGGACGGCGGGCTCGAGGCGCCGCTAACGCGCTGGCGCGCCCTACGCGACCAGATCCACGCCGAAATCTGCCGCCGCGGCTTCCAACCTGAAATGAACAGCTTCGTGCGGGACTATGGTTCGAACGCGGTGGACGCCAGCCTGCTTCTGCTGCCGCAGATCGGCTTCCTACCGGCTGATGACCCTCGGATCCTGGGGACGATCGCCGCGATCCAGTCCAGGCTCTTCCATCAAGGCTTCGTCCTACGCCAGGATGAGGACGACGGCGACCCGGCGCATCAGTCCGCCTTCCTGGCCTGCAGCTTCTGGCTCGCCGACGCCTTGGTGATGGCCGGGCGTCGGGAGGAAGCCATTTCGGTGTTCGAGGCTGTGATCGCGGTTCGCAACGACCTTGGTCTATTGTCCGAGGAGTTCGATCTGCAGACCGGCGATCTTGTAGGCAATTTCCCGCAGGCCCTGTCTCACCTGGCCCTGGTCAACACGGCGTACAACCTCTCGCGCCCAGACGTCGGCGCATCGCCGCCAGGCGCCGCTACGGGCGGGTCGTCCGCCGCGGGCGGAGCGAAGCTTCAAAACGGAGACCAAGATGCGGCCCCAACATAGCCTGCCCTTCCGGACCGTCATCATCACCGGCGCATCCGCCGGCGTCGGCCGCGCCATCGCCTTGCGCTTCGCCCAGGCCGGCGACCGGGTGGGTTTGATCGCCCGTGACGCGGCGGCCCTGGCCGAAGTGCGCGACGAGGCGTTGCGTCTGGGAAGCGCAGCTGCCGCCTTCGAAACCGCGGACGTCTCGGACGGCGCGGCGGTGTTCGCCGCCACCGCTAGCCTGCAGTCCCACCTCGGCGAAGCCGATATCTGGGTCAACGACGCCATGGAAACAGTGTTCTCGCCCGTCTGGTCAATGACGCCAGAGGAATTTCGCCGGGTGACCGAGGTCACTTATCTGGGCTTCGTGCACGGAACCATGGCGGCTCTGAAAAGCATGCGCTCCCGCGAACGCGGCCTCATCATCCAAGTGGGCTCGGCTCTGGCCTATCGCGGGGTGCCCCTGCAATCAGCCTATTGCGGAGCCAAGCACGCCATCCGCGGCTTTACGGATTCCGTGCGCGCCGAGCTGCTGCATGAGAAATCCCAGGTCTCTATCACCATGATCGATCTGCCCGCGGTGAACACCCCCCAATTCGATTGGGCGCGCGCCCATATAGACCATTGGCCGCGCCCCATGGGCCGTCCGATCCAGCCCGAAGCCGTCGCCGACGCCGTTTTCCGAGCCGCGCAGGGCTCGTGGCGAGAATATTGGCTTGGCTCCCCGACGCTTGAGACCATTCTGGCCAACATGGTCTGGCCTGGCTTCCTGGATCGCTATCTGGCCATGAAAGCCGTCGCCGGACAGAAGGGCGACCAGCTTTTGCCTGTTGACCACCCGGACAATCTGGACCGTCCGATAACCCGCTTGCATCGCACGCGTGGATCGTTCAGCGACGAGGCGACGTCTGGCGCGGTTCTGATGCCAGCGCCGGTGATGAGGGCCGGGGTCATCGTCTCAGGCGCCCTGATCTGCGCAGCCGCAGGCGCGCTGCTGAGCCTGTTGGGCGCCGCCCGCTTCACTCAGCGCCGTCCTTCGACAGCTCAAAGCCGCTGATCCGGTAGCGCGCAGCCACCCTTTGCAACAGGTCGAACGGCGGCCCGGCCTTGGGGGCGCGCCGCCAGCGCAATTCGAAGGCAAGGCGCGCCACATGGATTTCCGGCGCCAAGGTCAAGCCGCAAAAGCGAGCGTCGCAGCCGAACGTGGCCAAGTCGGCGGCCACCTCCGCCGCGGATACGTCCTCGGCCACCTCCACGCTGAGCTGGGCCTTCTGCTGGCGCGCCAGGTGCGCCTCGAACCATTTGAACCCACGCAAAGTCAGCACGGTCAGGGCCGTGGCGGCGCAGCCAAGCACCAGCTGGCCTCCGCCCAGGCAAAGGGCGATGACCGTGATCACCCACAGGGTCGCGGCGGTGGTCACGCCCGTCACGATGTCGCCGCGCCGCAGGATCGCGCCGCCACCGATGAAGCCGACGCCGGTCAATATGCCCAGCGGCAAGCGCATCAGGTCCAGGACGCTTAACGAAGCGCTGGTCTTGCCTCCCACATCCAGCAGAAGGTTGGCCTGGATCATAGCCACAGCCGCCGCCAGCCCCACCAGGACGGTGGTGCGCAGTCCCGCCGCATGCCCGGTGACTCCCCGATCGAGGCCGATGAGCGCGCACGCCGCCAAGGTCAGCATCAAGCGCAGAGCGATGTCCGGCCAAGCCAGATGCAAAGGCATATCCGCGTCCTCTCGGAAAGGTGTCGTCCTCGCGGAACGCCCATTTCTGCCCAGGGTTCGCCGTCAGAGCTCTCCGCGTGCGGCCAGGTCCTTTATCCGGTCCGCAGTGCGGCAGGCGATGGCCTGGATGGTCAGGGAGGGATTGACCCCGCCGACGGTGGGGAACACCGAGCCGTCGCAGATCCACAGGTTGGGAATGTCCCAGCTGCGGCAGTCAGCATTGACCACGCTATGGCGTGGATCGTCGCCCATGCGCGCGGTGCCGTTTAGGTGGCAGGTATCCTCGGTTTCGTCCCAGATTTCGCGCGCCTGGGTAGCCTGCAGCGACTGGCGCATGAAACCCAGGGCGTGCCGGATCATCGCCCGGTCATTGTCACAATAGGCATAGGTCACCCGTGGGATGCGCAGGCCGTACTGATCGGTCTCCTCGGCCAAGGTGACGCGATTACGTTCCTGCGGCAGGCATTCGCCGACCATCTTCAGCCCGACCTGATGGTTGTAACGGCCCATCTCGTCCAGCAGGGCTTGGCCCCAGAGCCCGCGTTTGGAGGCCTGGGTCGCCGACCAGACCACCGGCAACGGCCCCTGGCTCATGTAGCTGTAGCCGCCGAAGAAATCCTTGCCCTTGTCGGCGTAGTTCCAGTGTTCGGTGATCGCCAGCGAGGGCGGCCCCTTATAGGCGCGGATCTCGCGGTCCATGATCCCCCAGACCGCCTGGTTGGACTGGACCATCAGGTTCTTGCCCACCAGGCCTGAGCTGTTGGCCAAGCCATCAGGAAACATCGGGCTTGCCGAGTTGAGCAGTAGGCGCGGCGTCTCGATCGCATAGCCGGCCACCACCACGTTGCGCGCCCTTTGGAAGCGCCACCGGCCCTCGCGATGATAATGGACGCCGGTGACCCGGCCGGCGTCGTCATGTGGTATGCGGCCGACCATGGCCAGGTCGCGAATCTCGGCGCCCGCCGCCAGGGCTCGCGGCAGCCAAGTGACCAGCACGCTCTGCTTGGCGTTGGTCGAGCAGCCGATCACGCACATGCCGCGATAGATGCACGGATGGGCCGGACCTCGCGGCGCCGACAGGGTGGCCAGAGGCGTGGCGGTCCACTTGATCCCCAGGGCCTCGGCGCCCTCGGCCAGCACCATGGCGGCGGCGTTCAGCTCGTGCGGGCGATAGGGATAGCGCGGCCGCTTGGGTCCCCAGGGATAGCTGACCGGACCGGAGATCTTCAGCGCCTGTTCGACCTGGCGGTAATAGCGCCACATCTCGCGCCAATCGAGCGGCCAGTCGGCGCCGTAGCCCAGCAGGCTGCGGGCCTTGAACCACTCGGGGCGCAGGCGCAGCGACACCATAGCGAAGTGGACGGTCGAGCCACCCACGGCCTTGCCGGAGTTGTTCGCCCCTAGCTGCAGCGGAGTCTCGCCATCGACGATACGTTCGTCGGTCCAATAGAGTTTGGATTGGTGGCGCTCGTCCGAAGCGAAATCCTCCAGCGGGCGCCAATAGGGTCCGGCGTCGAAGGCCACCACCGAAAAGCCTAGCTCAGCCAGGCGACAGGCCAGGGTCCCGCCACCAGCGCCCGTGCCGACGATGGCGAAGTCGACCGCCTCGTCCTCAGGATATTGGCGCATGGGCGTCCAGGCGCCGGCGCGGAAGACGTCGGGCGCACGGCCGTCCGCCGCCTGAGGGGTCTCAGCGGCGTCCGACACGGGCGTTCTCGCGGCGGGCCTGATCTTCACGGCCGGGCTTGGCCTCGGCGGCTTCCCAGGGATCGCGCTGGTCGTAGTCCATGCGCACATAGCCGCGCGGACTGGCCGGGCCGCCGAAGCCGATCTCGCTCCAGGCGACCGGGTGAGCGTAGTAGGCGGCGACGATGTCGGTCAGCAGCCGATGGCTGAAGAACAGGGCCGGCGGCATGTCGCCCCAGGCGGGATGCTGGGCCAGGCCACGCTGGACGGCGGTGAGCAGGGAATCCTGCGCCGCGCCGGGCAGGTCCGAAAAGACGCGCCGGTGGCGGCCCTGCGCCTCAGCGTCCAGGGCGGCCAGGCCTCTTCGCCAGGCTTCCGGCGTCGGCGGCAGGCGTGCGTCGCGATAGCCGTCATGCCCCCCCTCGGCCAGCTTCTCGTCCACCATGGCCGCGAGCGGAACCGGTTCGGCCCGATCCGCCGGCTGGGGGATGATGCGGGCGCAGACCGCGTCCAGGGCGCGCCATTCGCCTTTGGACAGGAAACGTCGCTGGCCGGGCGCGGTCGCCAGCCGCTTGTCGATCACCTGGCGGGTCCGGTCGTTCCAGGATGCGCTGTCACGTTTGGCCAGGACGTCATAACCGGAATAGCGAGGGACCTCAGTCACCGGCAGCCTCCATCAGCGCGAGCGCAGCCAATCCGGCCAGGGCCAGACCGGTGAAGCTGGGCGGGGCCGGAATGGGCGGTCCGGCGAGGAGATTCTGCCGCCAATTGCCCCAGCCGCCCATGCTGCGCGACACGCCGCGGGCATGAAAGGCCGCGCCGGCCACGCCCAGCAGAGCCGTCAGGCCCAACCCCCAGCGCGTCAGCTGGCTCAGCCGCGGATCGGACGATAGAGTCCGCGCGCCCAGCAGCGCCGCGGCCGCCGGCGGTATGGTCACCGGCAGGGCCATGGCGGGATGCTGGAAAGCTCCACGAAAGTGCAGCAGCCCGGCCTCCCCCACCGTTCCGGCCAAGCCCAAGGCGGCCACGCCTGCCAGGGCGCGGCCAGCGCGGCCGCCCAGGATCCGCGTCCGGCGCGGATGACCGTCGCGCGCCAGCTCCGCGCCGCGACCAAGCAGGCCCGACAACGCCAAGGCGGCGGGCGCGCCGATCGGAGCGGCGTAGAACAGATTCTGCCAGCTGACGCCGCCCGGCCGCTTGGCGACATTGTAAGCATGGAAGCCCAGGCCGGTCAGGCCCACCGCGGCCGCCAGGCCATAGATGGCGTCGCGGGCCGGATGGCGCTGGGCGCGCCGGTCGCCCACGCCGAACACGCTGGCGCCCAGGGCCATGGAAGCGCTGACCAGCGGGGTGAACATGGCCTTGTTGCGAAAGCCGCCGCGATAATGCTCGATCCCGCTGTCGGCCAGCACCGACAAGGCCAGGATCGCGGCGCCAAGGTTGAGCTGCCGGCCGGCGTCGGCTTCTAGCTTGGCCTTCCTCCCGGGCCAGGGCAGCAGATGACGGCGCGGCCTGGCCGGCTCTGGGGCTTCGATCACCTGCAGCACAGGCTCCAGCCTGCAGGCCAAGGCGCGCTTCATGAGAGTTCCCCTGCGATGCGATGCGGTTCGGCGTCTTTGGCCTTGAAGATCAGGCCGTGCCCAGGCTGGCTAAGGTCGGGGCGGATCAGGCCCTCCCGCGCCACCGGCGCGCCGTCGAACAGCGCCTGCTCGATGCGGACATGGTCGTGGAACCACTCCAGGTGCCGCAGCCGGGGCGCGGCGCAGGCGACGTGGCGATGCAGGGCCGGCGCGCAATGGCCCGACAGGTCGATGTGGAACGCCTCGCACAGGGCGGCGACCTGCAGGAATCCGGTGACGCCGCCACAGCGGGTGACGTCGGCCTGCAGCACGTCCACCGCCTGAGCCTCCAGCAGCCGGCGCGCATCGTCGGGGGTGAAGATGTATTCGCCGGCCGCCACATCCATGCCGGCGGGGGCGTCCTGGCGGACGGCGCACAGGCCCGGCAGGTCGTCGCTGCTGACTGGCTCTTCGAACCAGCCGATCCGAGCGTCGCGACAGGTCTCGGCCAAGGCCAGGGCCTGGCGGGCGGAGAAGGCGCCGTTGGCGTCGATGAACAGGCTGGCCGCGCCAATGGCGTCCTTGGCGGCGGCTATGCGATCGGGGTCGCGATCCGGCTCGGCGCCGACCTTCATCTTGGCCGCCCGGCAACCCCCGCCGTCCACCCAGCCGGCCAGTTGATCGCGCAAGCGGCCGTCGTCATAGGTCGTGAACCCGCCACTGCCATAGATCGCCACAGCCTCGCGGCGCCGGCCGAGCAGACTGGCCAACGGCAGGCCGAGCACCTTGGCCTTCAGGTCCCACAGCGCCGTATCGACGGCGGAGATGGCGCAGGCCGCCAGGCCGGAGCCGCCCAGGTTGCGCACCTGCCGCCGCATGACCTGCCAGGCGCCGCCGATGTCGAAAGCGTCCCGCCCTTGCAGGCGTTTGGCCAGCAGGCCGCCGATCAAGCCCGCCAGGCAACCGTCGGCATAGGTGTAACCCAGACCCTTGGCGCCGCCCGCCTCGACCTGGACCATCACCAGCGTGGTCGAATCCCAGGTCAGCGTGCCATCACCCTCCGGAGCGTCGGTGGGGATGCGGAACGCGGCGGCTGTGACGGACTGGATCGGCGCCGCGCCGGGCACGGCCGGCTATTCCTTGTGGCCGGGCAGCAGGGCGCCGATCAGCTGGCGGGCGGCGCCCTTGATCACCGCGCCCTCGGCGGGGTCGCCCTTGCGCAGGGCGTGGGCGAACTTGGCGGCCTGCTCCAGGGTGATGTGCGGCGGCAGG